>Ga0138256_10000144_pt1 | contig 85188 bp, 81 predicted proteins | sample KNB2016incub_MG_FD_105486 | JGI IMG/M metagenome (GOLD analysis project Ga0138256, IMG submission 105486) | Active sludge microbial communities from wastewater in Klosterneuburg, Austria - KNB2014incub_MG | ecosystem: Engineered > WWTP > Activated sludge > Unclassified | place: Austria... | reverse complement strand
CGCTGAATACCGAATCGGGTCTTGTCATCGAGAGCCCGACCCTGGCCGCGAACATCGCGGATGCCTTCGAGCACCACCTTGCCGGGCAGAGTTACGCGCTGCGACTGGACGGCGAGGGTGACATCGAATGGCAAGAGCAGATTTCGCCGTCGGCGCCGCCTCGACTGCACCACACCGAACCACAAGCCTCGATCTGGAAGCGCGCCATGGTGAAGTTGCTTTCATGGCTGCCGATCGAATGGCTGTTGTGAAGATTCTGGTTTCGGCCCTGCATTCGGTACGCCCGACAAGCCTGTCTCGAACGCGATCAGGCGTCGGGTTTCAACTTGGACCGTGGGCGGCCGGAACGCAGATGAACACCTGCTGATGCCGTGCAGCGTCAGCGGGTTCGCCTGGGCGTCGGACCCGGGCACGATGGGCTGGATGCGCGGCTTCCCGCCAGCGCCCGACAAGCAGATCCGCTTCACCGACCCCGACTATTTCGCATTCCCGAAACTGCGCTGGACGGCCTGCCACTTTCGCGAGCTGATGCCGACCGTCAGCGTGCGCAGGGGCACGGGCGCAGCCACTGCGCTGCCGCGCAACCTCGACCCCACGCTGGACGCCGTGAGCTTCAAGCCCGGCAACGGTGGCGACCGCATGACCTGGCGGCAGGCTTTCGACGCGAACCACAGCGACGGCATCCTGGTGCTGCATCACGGCCGCATCGTGTACGAACGCCATGCCGGTTGCCTGGGGGACGACACCCTGCACGGCGCGATGTCGGTCACGAAGAGCCTGACCTGCCTGCTGGGTGAAATGCTGGTGGCCGAGGGCAGACTGAACGAAATCGCCCTGGTGGCCGGCCTGATCCCCGAGCTGAAGCACAGCGCGTTTGGCGACGCCACCGTGCGGCCATCGCCAGCATTCGCCACGGCGGCGACCGCACAGCCTTTGCCAAGGCTGGCTACGGCACGCTGCCGGGCTGGTCGTATCGCGCCATGTGGTGGGTCAGCCACGACACCCACGGCGCGTTTGCCGCGCGCGGCGTGCACGGGCAGACGATCTGGATCGATCCGGCAGCCGACATGGTGATCGTGCGCCTGGCGTCGAACCCGGTGGCCGGCAATGCGGCCAGCGACCCGACCTCGCTGCCCGCCTACCGGGCTGTTGCCGAGCACCTGATGGCCAGCGACAAGTCGCCGCTGACAGGCCGGGAATGGACGGTCGTATCCATCGCCGGCGCCGGTGTGGTCGACCACAGCCCCGCCACGCTGCAGTTCCTGCCCGGCGGCCGGCTGGCCGGAAACGCCAGCTGCAACCGCATCATCGGCAGCTTCAGGCTTGCCGGCACGCAACTGAGCCTGCAACCTGCGGGCACCACGATGATGGCCTGCCCTGAGGCGCTGATGAACCAGGAGCGCAAGCTGCTGGGCCTGTTGCCCCGCGTCGAAAGCTACCGCATCGACAACACCGGTGCGCTGATCCTGCGCGCGACGGACGGCAGCACCATCGTCGCCCGGCGCTAGGCGGCTGGTCGAGGCATCGCTTCGGCGTCGACGATCAGGGCCTCGAGCAGACCGGTCAGCAAGGCGGCCGAGATCGCGCCGCCCATCGTGAGCGCGATGCGCAGCAACACGGTGTCCAGCGGCGCCTTGGCACTCAGCGTCGCGCCGACGATGGCGATCATCGCGCTCAGCGCGAACTGATAGACCATCGGCGGATGGCGGCCGGTGACCATGCGGTCAGCGAGAAACAGCGCGCCCAGAAAGACCAGCAGCAGCACGTTCAGCAGGTGCGCGCTGACGCTGGACGCGGCCAGGACCGCCAGTGCGACGGCGCCACCCAGCAGTGTGGCAACGATGCGCTGGCGGGCCTCGGACCAGCGCCGTTCGCGGGTCGGAAAGACCATCACGAAGATGGCGGCGACCGCCAGCATCATGTTCGATTCGTCGACCACGGTGTACAGCCAGTAGGTCAGCAGCACGCCACCTCGAATGGCGCCGCGCAGGAAGAACCGGGCACCACTGCCGACCGGGTAGACCTCCAGCACCGGTTCGCGCGTGACCGCCGGCAGCAGCGCGTACAGCAACGGCACCACGCACAGCGCCACGGCGGCGCCTTCGACGAAGGCATCGCGCAGGAACTGCATGCCGGGCACCGAGTTGAGCCCCATGATCGACATCAGCGCGCTGGCCACCAGGATCAGCATGCCCAGCGGATTGCCGCTGCGCAGGATCATCGTGTAAGACAGGGTGTAGATCACGCCGACCACCACCACCAGCGCCGCCGGGAACGGACGCAGCAGGGCCACCACGAAGGCCATCAGCCACATCGCCAGCGCCATCGTGACCGGCCCGCCGATGGCCTTGGTCGCGTCGAAGCGCCCGCGCATGCCGGCTGCGATTACGGCTGTGAGCGCCGGCGCGATCATCGGCATTGAAGGTCGCAGCCACAGCGCGACAGCGTAGGCCAGCGCGGTGGCCGCGGCCAGGCGCACGGCGAACAGCGGATCGTCCTCGACGCGCGGGCGCGGCGCCACGTACATTGCCGTGCCTCAGTAGTGGTAGGACAGCCAGGCACGCGCGTGCAGCAGGCCGCTGGCGATCCAGGCCATCGGGTTGCCGTGCCCGGCGGCGAAGACGACGATGCCGGCCTTGCCGCCGATGCGCGCTGCACGGGGCCAGTGTTCGAGCCCGCCGTCGAGTTCGACATGCACGGGGATGCGCCGCGCCGGCTCGAACCACTGACCTTGCGGAAGGTTCTGCAGCAGCCCCCCGCACTGGCACGGCCGACGTCCACGCCCCAGGCGATGCTTTGCACACGGCCCTTGAACACCGTTCCCGGAACGGCGTCGAAGACGATGCCGACCTCGTCACCGGCCTGCACGTTGTCGAGCTGGTTCTCGCGCAGATCGGCGGTGATCCAGGCGCCACGCGCGTCGATGAAGGTCATCGCCGGCGTGCCCGGCGCCACGTACTGCCCGACCGCCAGCCGCAGGTTCGTCACCACGCCCAGCGTCGGCGCCGTCAGAGTGGCGAAGCGGCGGTTGAGCTGCGCCTGCTCGAGCTGCAGCTGCGCCGTTCGGATCTCGGGGTTGGACGACGCTTCGCGGCCGCCGGACGAGATCATCGCGCGGTCCAGCTCGGCCTGGGCCTGCTGCAGCTGCGAGTCGGCGCTGCGCTGCGCTGCCCGCGCGTCGTCGGCTTTCACCGTTGACAAGAACCCGCGCGCCACCAGTTCCAGCGTGCGTGCGCTGTTGGCGTGCACGTTCTCGCGCTGGGCACGCGCCGCCGTGACGCCGGCCTGCGCGGCGACGATGCCGGTGGCCGCCACGCGGTTCGACTGCAGCGCGCGCGACAGTCCGGCTTCGGCCTGGCGCACGGCCAGATCGAAAGGCGTGAGGTCAAGCTGCGCCAGCGCCGCGCCAGCCTGCACCACGCCACCGTCCTGCACCATCACCTCGGTCACCTGGCCGGCCACCCGCGGCGCCAGCTGGGCGACGTAACCCGACACAGCGCCACGTGCCGTGTACGGCACCAGTCGGTCGGACGCCACCTGCCAGGCGATCAGCAGCACGAACAGCACGAGCACCAGCACCGCGACCCACCGTGTGGCCTTTGCGCCGGCTGCGGCAGGTGCCGCTGTCGACGGTGGTGGACTCTCGACCTGCGCATCCAGGGGTGCCACGTCGGCCGGCAACTCGGCCGCCACCGGGTCCGCAGCCGGCGTCGCCGGGGCGCACGTTTCGGGCGCCAAGGCCTCGTCGTTGTCCGCCACGGTTGCCGTGCCACGTGCCGGGGCGGGCGCTGGAAGTGGGTCGCTCATGGCCGCCCTATACAGGTCGACGCGTCGCTCATCAGCCTCGGGCACAGCCGGTGTGGGTCAACGGATTTGTGGTCACGATCGTCAGCGTGTCCACATGCCCTGGCGCTCCGGCGGCTCGCCCGCCCGAACCGCCTGGCCGTCGGCCGCACGCAGGGCGCGACGGCGGGCGGTCAGCACGCCGCTGGTGGCGGGGCAGCTGCCGCTGTCGGCATGTTGGCGCGCCGCGGCCAGCAGTGGCTCATCGGGCGCACCCAGCGGCTGGCTCAAGTTCTCCTCCACCGCGCAGCGCGGTTCGATGCCGCCGAAATAGCGCCCCTGGTTGTCGGCATTCACCGCCTCGAAATTGACGACATTGAAGGTGGTGTCGCAGCGGCTCACCGGCACGAAGCCGACCGGCTTGCCGCAGCTGGTGTCGCCCACCACCACCACGTCGACGAAGGGGCGCAGGCCGTTGATGACCAGTTCGCTGGCAGAGCAGGTGCGCGGCCCGGTCAGCAGGTACACGCGCGTCAGGCCCAGCGCCAATGCCGGGTCTTCGAAGCGGTAGCGCGTGTCGTTGCTGCCGGCACGGCGGTCGTTGAAGCGCAGGCTGGCAAAGGTGCGATCGTGCGTGCGCGCCGCGGACACATAGGACGCCAGCGTGTTCGCCAGGCTGACCAGGCCGCCGCCGTTGTAGCGCAGGTCGATGGCCAGCTCTTGCACACCGGCGGCGCGAAAGTCGGCAAAGGCCTTCGCCAGCTGCGGTTCGGCCTGGTCGATCATGTCCTTCACGTGCAGGTAGCCCATGCGCCGGCCGGCCGGCGTCTGCAGCACCTGGCCCAGCGTCACCGGGGTCAGGGCAAAGGCCGTGGCACGCAGTGACAGCGTGCGCTCCTGCGTGCCCTGCCGCAGCACCAGACTCAGGTTCTGTCCTTCGGCGCTGGGTGTGAACGGCGTGAAGTCGTCGCTGGCGACCATCTGCGCGGCGCTGCGCCCACCCGCCGAGACGATCTGGTCGCCGCGCTGCACGCCTTGCGCCGCGGCATCGCTGCGCGGCTCGACATAGCGCACGCGCAGCGGCCGATCGGGCTGGCCCTGGATTTCCAGACCGGCCAGGAACAGACCGTAGCCCAGCGATTTGCCGTCGGTGAAGAAGCGGTCGAAGTCGGCGCTCGATTCCATGCGGCTCCAGCGATCGCGCGGGAACTGCGGGTCGTTGCCGGTGTACAGCGAGGCCTGGAACAGTTCGGCCACCGAACGGTCGGGAAACGGGCTGGGGTCGGGCGCCTGGCGGCGCCAGAAGTACCAGTCGTCGAAGTAGTCGACCAGCCACAGCCGCTGTTCGGCACCGCTGCAGGTCAGGCCGGGCAACGGCGGCAACGGGCTGCTGCTGACGTCACCGCCGCCGCAGCCGCCCAGGCCCGCCGCTGTCAGCGCCACCACCAGCGCCAGGCTGGCCAACAAGGCCGCGGCGGGACGCCGCTGGCCGGGCATTCGAAGCTGGGGCATGAGGGCTCCTTGGGGCCGTAGAAGGGCAGATTCGACGTCGGGCCCCGACCTACAATCGCGGTCCACCCCGAGATGCCCTGCGCCGACGCCATCCCTGCGTGTCGACGAGATTTCATTGTGCCTGCGCCATGACCACGCCTGAACTCGCCAAGTCCTTCGACCCCGCCGCCATCGAAGCCCGCTGGGCGCCGATATGGGACCAGCCCGGCCTGTTCGCGCCCACGCTCGACCCGTCGCGGCCGTCGTTCAGCATCCAGCTGCCGCCGCCCAATGTGACCGGCACGCTGCACATGGGGCACGCGTTCAACCAGACCATCATGGACGCGCTGACGCGCTGGCACCGCATGCAGGGCCACAACACGCTGTGGCTGCCGGGCACCGACCATGCGGGCATTGCGACGCAGATCGTGGTCGAGCGCCAGCTGCAGGACGCCGGGCTGTCGCGCCACGACCTGGGGCGCAAGAATTTTGTCGCCCAGGTTTGGGATTGGAAGACCAGCTCGGGCGCCACCATCACGCGCCAGATGCGCCGCATGGGCGACAGCGTGGACTGGTCGCGCGAGTACTTCACGATGGACGAGCGGCTGTCGACCATCGTCACCGAAACCTTCGTCCGGCTGTACGACGAGGGCCTGATCTACCGCGGCAAGCGCCTGGTCAGCTGGGACCCGGTGCTGAAGTCGGCGGTGTCCGACCTGGAGGTCGAAAGCGAAGAGGAAGACGGCTTCCTGTGGCACATCCGCTATCCGCTGGTTGATGACGACGGCAGCCTGTCGGCTGCCGGCGGCCCGGGCAGCCTGGTGGTGGCCACCACGCGCCCTGAAACCATGCTCGGCGACACGGCAGTGATGGTGCACCCTGATGATGAACGTTATGCATCACTGATCGGCCGACGCGTGAAGCTGCCGCTGTGCGACCGCGAGATCCCGGTCATCGCCGACGCCTACGTCGACCGCGAATTCGGCACCGGCGTGGTCAAGGTCACGCCGGCGCACGACGCCAACGACTATGCCGTCGGTCAACGCCATGGCCTGCCGAAGATCGGCGTGCTGGCGCTCGACGCCACGCTCAACGAACTGGCGCCCGCGGCCTATCGTGGGCTGGACCGGTTCGTCGCGCGCAAGAAGGTCGTCGCCGACCTCGACGCGCTGGGCTTGCTGGTCGAGACGAAGAAGCACAAGCTGATGGTGCCGCGCTGCGCACGCACGGGGCAGGTCATCGAGCCGATGCTGACCGACCAGTGGTTCGTGGCGATGAACAAGGCCGGTGCCGGCGGCGTCAGCATCGCGCAGCGGGCGATCGACGCCGTGTCCAGCGGCCAGGTGCGCTTCGTGCCCGAACAGTGGGTCAACACCTACAACCACTGGATGAACAACATCCAGGACTGGTGCATCAGCCGTCAGCTGTGGTGGGGCCACCAGATCCCGGCCTGGTACGGCAGCGGCGGCGAGCTGTTCGTCGGCCGCAGCGAGGACGAAGCACGCCAACGTGCCACGCAAGCCGGCTACAGCGGCCCGCTGACGCGCGACGAGGACGTGCTGGACACCTGGTACAGCTCGGCCCTGGTGCCCTTCTCCACGCTGGGCTGGCCGGCCCAGACGCGCGAGCTGGACCTGTTTCTGCCCAGCAGCGTGCTGGTCACGGGCTTCGACATCATCTTCTTCTGGGTCGCCCGGATGATCATGATGACGACGCACTTCACCGGACGGGTGCCGTTCCGCGACGTCTACATCCACGGCCTGGTGCGCGACGCGCAGGGCAAGAAGATGAGCAAGAGCGAAGGCAACGTGCTCGACCCAGTGGACCTGATCGACGGCATCGCACTGCCCGAGCTGCTGGTCAAGCGCAGCACCGGGCTGCGCAAGCCCGAGTCGGCACCCCGCGTGCGCAAGGACACCGAGAAAGAGTTCCCCGATGGCATCCCAGGCTACGGCGCCGACGCACTGCGTCTGACCATGGCCAGCTACGCCAGCCTGGGCCGCAACATCAACTTCGATGCCAAGCGCTGCGAGGGCTACCGCAACTTCTGCAACAAGCTCTGGAACGCAGCCAAGTTCGTGCTGATGAACTGCGAGGGCAAGGATTGCGGGCTGGGCGAGAACGACGACCTCGGCTTCTCGCCGGCCGACCGGTGGATCGCCAGCGAACTGCAGCGGGTCGAGGCGGCGATGGCGCACGGCTTTGCCGAGTACCGGCTGGACAACGTGGCCGGTGCGATCTACAGCTTCGTCTGGGACGAATACTGCGACTGGTACCTCGAGATCGCCAAGGTACAGCTGCAGACCGGCAGCGACCGCGAGCAGCGTGCCACCCGGCGCAGCCTGCTGCGCGTGCTGGAAACCGTGCTGCGCCTGCTGCACCCGGTGGCGCCCTTCATCACCGCCGAGCTGTGGCAGACCGTGGCCGTGGCCGCCGGGCGCAGGGCCGAAGGCGGCACCGAGACCATCGTCACGGCGGCGTATCCGCAGGCCCAGCCTGAACGTGTCGACGCGGCGGCCGACGCCTGGATGACGCGGCTCAAGGCGGTGGTCGGCAGCTGCCGTGCGCTGCGCAGCGAGATGGGCTTGAACCCCGGCGAGCGCGTGCCGCTGATCAGCCATGGCGACGCGGCCTTCATGGCGCAGGCTGCGCCCTTGCTCAAGGCCCTGGCCCGCCTGGCCGAGGTGCGCGTGATCGACGACGAGGCCGCATTCGCCACCGCCACCAAGGCTGCGCCGGTGGCGATGCAGGGTGATGTGCGCCTGGCACTGCATGTCGAGATCGATGTCGCCGCCGAAAGCGCGCGCCTGGGCAAGGAGATATCACGACTGGAAGGCGAGATCGCCAAGGCGCAGACCAAGCTGGGCAATCAGGGTTTCGTCGCGCGCGCACCGGCTGCCGTGGTGCAGCAAGAGCAGCTGCGGCTGGCCGATTTCACGCAGACGCTGGGTCGTCTTCGAGACCAGCTAGCGCGCCTGGTGTCGTCGACGTGAAGTCGGCCTCGGTCGCCCGCGCCTGCAGGATCTCGTCCATGCGCTGGGCCACCGCCCAGGCGCTGCGGATGCGTGATTCGCGCGTCGTGCTGGCCACGCGCGGCGTGATCTGCAGCGCGTCGATGTTGTGCAGCGGCCGGCCCGGGTCCAGGGTGCCGGGCTCCATGCTGTCGAACCAGGCCGCAGCCATGCGCCGCGTGGCCAGCCCGTGGGCCAGCGCCTGTTCGTCGAACAATCCCGACGGCGCCAGACTGACCAGCACCTGGTTGGGCTTGCATTCCGACAGGTAGCGGCTGCCCAGCAGGCCGTGGTAGCGCGAGTAGTAGCTCAACAGCACGCACACGCCGTCGCTGTGCTCCATCAGCTGGCGCAGCGGCACCGGCTCGACACCCCAGCGGTCCCACAGGCCGTCGCCGGCGTGCACGGCGGGGTCGTAGCCGATGACACGCGCGCCGAAGGTGTCCAGCAGCGTGGCCAGCGGGCGCGCCGCCGGTGTCATGCCGACGATGCCGATCACCGACCCGCCAAGCTCGCGCCCCACGGCCAGGCCTTCGGCGTTGATCACCGGCACGCGGCGCAGCATCTGCAGCAGCGCCCCGATGGCGAATTCGGCCTCGGCGTTGGCACTGGCGGTGGCCGGTCGCACCACCTCGACGCCGGCGCGCGCGCAGGCCTCAAGGTCAAGGTTCTCGGCGCCGGCCGAAAGGCGGCCCACCGTCATCAGGTAAGGGGCGGCCCGCAGCACCGCGCGGTCGACCGCCACCGAAGGCGGCAGCACCACGCCCCGCACCCGCCCCAGCGCGGCGCGAAACTCGCGCGGGTCATGTGCCAGATGCGGCGCGTAGACCACGGCGTGGCGCATGGACAGCCAGTCCAGGACCTCGGGGTCCAAGGGTTCCACGACGAGCAGATCCATGGGCGGATGATGTGTTCTTGTGCCAGCGAAGCCCAGGACACCACGTGCCAGAATGGCCTGGGTGACCCCATTCTAGGTAAGCAAATGTTGATCAAGAAGGCGATATTCCCGGTTGCGGGCCTCGGCACACGGTTCTTGCCTGCGACCAAGGCGCAACCGAAGGAAATGCTGCCGGTCGTGGACAAACCGCTGATCCAGTACGCGGTCGAGGAAGCCTATGCCGCCGGCGTGCGCGAGATGATTTTTGTCACGGGCCGCCACAAGCGGCCGATCGAGGATCATTTCGACATGACCTTCGAGCTCGAGGTGGCACTTGAGCAAGCAGGCAAGCAAGAGCTGCTCGACGTCGTGCGCGGCGTCAAGCCCGACGACATGGAATGCATCTACGTGCGCCAGGCGCAGGCATTGGGGCTGGGGCACGCCGTGATGTGCGGCCAACGCCTGGTCGGCAATGAACCCTTTGCCGTGCTGCTGGCCGACGACCTGATGGTGGGCGAGACCCCGGTGCTGAAGCAGATGGTCGAGCAGTTCGCCGAGTGGCGCGCGTCGATCCTGGCGGTGCAGGAAGTGCCGGCCGAGCACACGCGGCGCTACGGCATCGTGGCCGGCAGCGCGGTCGGCGAGCGCATGATCGACATCCAGCAGATGGTCGAGAAGCCGGCGCCCGAAGACGCACCGTCGCGCCTGGGTGTGGCCGGCCGCTACATCCTGACGCCCGGCGTCTTTCACGAGATCGCGAACCAGCCACGCGGCGTGGGCGGCGAGATCCAGCTGACCGACGGCATCGCGTCGCTGCTGCGACGCGAAAAGGTCTTTGCCTACCGCTACGAGGGCCGACGCTACGACTGCGGCAGCAAGGAAGGATTCCTGCAGGCCAACGTCGAACTGGCACTGGCGCACCCGGCGCTGGGCCCCGGTTTCCGCGCTTTCCTCAAGGGCCTGGCGCTGTAGCGCTTCACGCCCGGCCCCGGGCTGGCCCGGGTGGACGCAGCGCCGCTGCGCCAGCAGACTGCGGGCGCAGCAAACAATCCCACCATGAGCTCATCCGACAGCGGCCCGCCCGATTCCGTCAACGCGCCAGACCCCGCCGTCACCGGCGCAGCAGCACACGAATCGGCCGGCCCGAGCATCGAACTGCGCACCCTGTCCCTGGCTGCCCCGTTTCGCTGGCTGGCCCTGGGCTGGCGCGACTTCCGTCGCGCACCGGCGATCGGCCTGTTCTACGGTGGCTGCTTCGTGCTCATGGGCTGGATGCTGCTGAAGGTCTACGAGAATGCGCCCGCCTACATGCTGGCGCTGTCGGCCGGGTTCCTGCTGATGGGGCCCTTCCTGTGCCTGGGCCTGTACCGCACCAGCCAGCGGCTGGAGGCCGGTGACCAACCTGACTTCGGCGATTCGCTGCTGGCCTGGGACACGCGTACCGCCCAGCTCGGCATCTTCGGCTTCGTGCTGCTGGTGCTGGAGATGCTGTGGGGCCGCGTCACGCTGGTGCTCTTTGCGGTCAGCTTCGACGGCATGCCCGACTTCAAGGGTTCGCTGCTGGCGCTGCTCGACCCCGAAAATCTCGGCTTCATCGTCGGCTGGACGCTGAGCGGCGCCTTCTTCGCCGGGCTGATCTATGCCATCAGCGTGGTGGCGATGCCGATGATCCTGCATCGCCAGACCGACGCCATCACCGCCGGCCTGACCAGCCTGCGTCTGGTGCTGGGGCAACCCGGCGTGATGTTGCTGTGGGCGGCGCTGATCGCCGCGCTGGTCGGCCTGGCGCTGCTGCCCTGGTTCGCCGGGCTGCTGGTGGTGGGGCCGGTGCTCGGGCATGCCTCATGGCACGCCTACCGGGCGGCCGTGGTCGACTGATCAGGGCATCAACACCGTCGACCCGGTGGTCTTGCGCGCTTCCAGATTGCGGTGCGCCTGCGCCACGTCGGCCAGGTCGTAGCGCTGGTCGATGCGGATCTTGACCTGCCCGCTGCCCACCACCGCAAACAGGTCGTCGGCCATGGCCTGCGTCGCCTCGCGCGTGGCGATGTGATTGAACAAGGTGGCTCGCGTGAGGTACAGCGAGCCCTTGGCGCCCAGCATGCCCGGCGCGAACGGCGGCACGGGCCCCGAGGCATTGCCGAAGCTGGCCAGCAACCCGAAGGGCCGCAGGCAGTTCAGGCTGCCCTCGAAGGTGTCGCGGCCGATGCTGTCGTAGACCACCTTCACGCCCTGGCCACCGGTGATGTCCTTCACGCGTGCGACGAAGTCCTCGCTCGTGTAGTCGATGACATGCGCAGCGCCATGCTCACGCGCCAGCGCACATTTGGACGCGCCACCGGCGGTGCCGATCAGTTGCAGGCCCAGGGCCCTGGCCCATTGGCAGGCAATCAGGCCGACGCCGCCGGCGGCGGCATGGAACAGCACAAAGTCGCCCGGCTGCAGTCCCTCGGCCGGCAAGGTCTTCTTCAACAGGTACTGCGCCGTCAGCCCCTTGAGCATCATGCCGGCCGCGCTGTCGAAGGCGATGCCGTCGGGCAGCCTGACCACGGTCTTGGCCGGCATCACGCGCAGTTCGCTGTACGCGCCCGGCGGGTTGCTGGCGTAGGCGGCACGGTCGCCGACCCTCAGATGCGTGACACCCGGGCCCACCGCCTCGACGATGCCGGCCGCTTCCATGCCCAGGGTCAGCGGCAAGGGGTTGGGATACAGGCCCGTGCGCTGGTAGACGTCGATGAAGTTCAGGCCGCAGGCGTGATGGCGGATGCGGATCTCGCCCGGCCCGGGTTCACCCACGGCAAGCTCGACCAGCTGCAATTTCTCGGGGCCACCGAACTCGGTGATCTGGATGGCGCGTGGCATGCATGTTCTCCTGCGTTGTCTTGAAGGCACCGAGGTTAAGCCAAGCGCGGCGGGCCTGCCGCCAAGGCATGGCACCATCGGCGCTGACCCCTATGAAACGTGTTCTTCAAGCTCCCAACCTCGTGCTGGCCACACTGTGGTCCGACCAGCTCCGCGCGGCCGGCTTCACGGCCAGTGTGCAGCGTGCCTTTGCCAGCGGCATTGCCGGTGAACTGCCGCCCGATCAGTGCCTGCCCGAAGTCTGGGTGCAGGACGACGCGCAATGCCAGCCGGCGCGCGAACTGCTGGCGCAGTGGCAGCGGCTGCCGCACCGGCACTGGGCCTGCCCGCAATGCCACGAGATCGTCGACGGGCCCTTCGAATCCTGCTGGAACTGCGGTGCGCCGATGCCGACATCGACATGGGCTTGACGCCGCGCGTTGCCGGACTGCTGCTGGTGCCGCCGCTGATGTGGGCCAGCAACGCGCTCGTCGGCCGCGTGCTGGCCGACAGCGTGCCACCACTGCTGCTGAATGCCTTGCGCTGGTGGACGGCGCTGCTGTTGCTGCTGCCGCTGGGCTGGGGCGCACTGGCCAGCGCCGCACGCCGCGCCGAGCTGCGCCAGCGCTGGCGGCCGCTGGCCTTGCTGGGCCTGCTGGGCGTGGGTGCGTACAACGCGTTGCAGTATCTGGCGCTGCACACCAGCACACCGATCAACGTGACGCTGATCGCGGCCAGCTCGCCTTTGTGGATGCTGCTGGTGGGCGCGCTGTGGTACCGAGAGCCCGTGCGTGCGGCGCAGGCGATGGGTGCTGCGCTGTCGATGGCCGGCGTGCTGACCGTGCTGGTGCGCGGCGACCTGGCGGGGCTGATGGCGATCCGCCTGGTCCCGGGCGACCTGTGGATGCTGCTGGCCGCTTTGAGCTGGGCGCTCTACAGCTGGCAGCTTGCGAAGCCGCCACCGCTGCTGGCGGGTGGACGTCGACCCGCCTGGACCTGGTCCGAGTTCCTGCTCGTGCAGACCCTGTTCGGCCTGGTCTGGGCCAGCGCCGGCGCGGGTATCGAAGTGGCGCTCGGGGCAGCGCTGCCCACGCTCAGCCTGAGCCTGCTGGCGGCGCTGCTGTTCCTGGCGATCGGCCCTTCGGTGCTGGCCTATCGCTGCTGGGGCCTGGGCGTGGTCGCGGTCGGGCCGGCCGTGGCCGGCTTCTTCAGCAACCTGACGCCGCTGTTCGCAGCGCTGCTGTCGGCGCTGTGGCTGGGCCAGCCGCCGCAGCCGTACCACGGCGTCGCCTTCGCGCTCATCGTGGCCGGCATCGCGGTATCGAACCGTCGTTGACGCCGGTGCAAGATCAGAACGTGCCCGGGTAGTTGCCGCCGTCGATCAGCATGTTCTGGCCGGTGATGTAGCCGGCATGCACACTGCACAGGAAGGCACAGGTGGCGCCGAACTCGTCACTGTTGCCCAGCCGGCGCGCGGGTGGCACGGCGGCACGTGCGGCCACGATCTCGTCGACGCTCTGGCCGGTCTTCTTCGACGTGGCCGCGGCCATGCTGCGCACGCGGTCGGTGTCGAACACGCCCGGCAGCAGGTTGTTGATGGTGACGTTGCGCGAGGCCACGCGCACCTGGCGCGACAGCCCGGCGATGAAGCCGGTAAGGCCGCTGCGCGCGCCGTTGGACAGACCCAGCACGTCGATCGGCGCCTTCACCGCGCCGCTGGTGATGTTGACGATGCGGCCGAAGCCACGCTCGGCCATGCCGTCGACCACGGCCTTGATCAGTTCGATCGGCGTCAGCATGTTGGCGTCGACCGCCTTGATCCAGTCGTCACGGGTCCAGTCGCGGAAATCGCCTGGTGGCGGCCCACCGGCGTTGTTGACCAGGATGTCCACCTGCGGGCAAGCGGCCAGCGCCGCGGCACGGCCTTCGGCGCTGGTGATGTCGCCGGCCACCGTGCGCACCTGCACGGCGGGGTTGAGCGCGCGCAGCTCGGCCGCCGTGGCTTCCAGCGCAGCGGCGCCACGCGCCGTGATGACCACGTTCACACCCTCGCCGACCAGCGCCTTGGCGCAGCCCTTGCCCAGGCCCTTGCTGGCGGCGCACACCAGCGCCCAGCGTCCTTGCAGTCCAAAATCCATCGTCGTTGCTCCTGTCAGGAAAATGTGGCGTTGCCACTTTGATTGAACTCCCTCGGGGCGGGCCGGGCTGGCCCGCCCCTGCGGGGATTCAAGTCTTCGATGGTCGATTCTGACTCGAACGGGCCAGCAGCCACACCCCGACCAGAACCAGCAGCGTGCCACCCGCGATCCAGGCGTTCAGCGGCTCGCCCAGGATCAGCACGCCCATGGCCAAGGTGGCCAGCGGTCCGACCATGCCGGTCTGCGCCGCCAGCGTGGCGCCCACCCGCTCGACCGCCATCATCATCATCAGAACCGGCGCAAAGGTACAGGCCGTGGCGTTCAGCAGCGACAGCCAGAGCACCGGCTCGGCCACCCAGGCCGCCTGCAGCGGCCGCAACAGCAAGAACTGCAGGATGCACAGCACGCAGGCCACGCTGGTGGCCAGCCCGGTCAGCCGCAGCGAGCCCAGCCGACGCACCTCCTGGCCGCTGGCCGCCAGGTAGACGGCATAGCTGATCGCGCTGCCGAACACCAAGGCGGCGCCGCCCAGCGACGCCATGCCGGCAAATTGCACTTCATGGCCGAACACCAGCAGCACGCCGGCGTAGCTGACCGCCAGCGCCGCCAGCTGGCGTGCGTTCACGCGCTGCCGGTACAGCAGCATCGACAGCAGCAGCACCAGCGTCGGATTGAGGTACAGGATCAAACGCTCGAGGCTGGCGCTGATGTACTGCAGGCCCATGAAGTCGAGCATGCTGGCCAGGTAGTAGCCGCTGAAGCCCAGGCCGATCACCACGCGCCAGTCGCGAGCCGTCAGCGCCGGCCGGCCGCGCCCGGACCACCAGGCCAGTGCCACGAACAGCGGCAGCGCGAACAGCATGCGGTACATGATCAGCGTGACCGCGTCCACGCCGTAGCGGTAGGCCAGCTTGACGATGATGGCCTTGGCCGAGAACAGCACCGAGCCGGCGAGCGCCAGCGCCAGGCCCCGACCCACCGGGCCCCAGCGATCCGGTGTTGCCAGTCCGCTGGCGGCGATTCCCGCCGGGGACGGTGTCGAAGGCGCTTTCGGGGGCGTCGTCAATAGCCTGCGGCCTGGCCGTCGCGGCGCGGGTCGCTGGCGGCAGCATAACCGTCCACCGAAGGATCACCCAAGCGCCAGATGAATTGCCCGGCACCGTAGTCCTGGTAGCTGTCGCTGAAGGGCTGCACCCTATGGCCCAGATCGCGCAGGCCCTGCGCGGTGGCAGGGTCGAAACCGTCTTCGTTGTTCACGATGCCGGCATTCCAGCGCCAGCGCGGCGCGTCGCAGGCCGCCTGCGGCTGCTGCCGATAGTCGAGCATGCGCACCAGGGTCTGCAGGTGGCCCTGCGGCTGCATGTCGCCACCCATCACGCCGAAGCTCATCACCGGCTGTCCGTCCTTCGTCAGGAAAGCCGGGATGATGGTGTGGAACGGGCGCTTGCCCGGGCCCACCAGGTTGTCGCTGCCGGGGTCGAGCGTGAAACCGTGGCCGCGGTTCTGCAGGCTCAGCCCGTAGCCCGGGATGACCACACCCGAGCCGAAGCCCATGTAGTTGCTCTGGATGAAGCTGACCATCATGCCGCTGGCGTCGGCCGCGGTCAGATAGATGGTGCCGCCCTGCGGCAGGTGGCCGGGGCCGAAGTCCTGCGCGCGACGCACATCGATCAACCGTGCGCGGCCGGCCAGGTAGTCCTTGTCCAGCATCTGCGCCGGCGTCAATCGCATGCTGCGCGGCTCGGCCACGTATCGGTAGACGTCGGTAAAGGCCAGCTTCATGGCCTCGATCTGCAGGTGCTGCGATGCCACGCCGTCCACCGGCAACGCAGCCAGGTCGAAGTGCTGCAGGATGCCCAGCGCGATCTGCGCGGCGATGCCCTGCCCGTTGGGCGGAATCTCGTGCAGCGTGTGCCCCCGGTAGTCTTGCGCGGTCGTGCCCACCCACTCGGGCCGGTAGGCCGCGAAATCGGCCTCGGTCATCGCCCCGCCATGGTCCCTGGCATGGGCCGCAGCGGTAGCCGCCACCTCGCCGCGGTAGAAGTCCTCACCCTTGCTGCGCGCGATCATCCGCAGCGTGCGCGCCGCGTCGGCAAAGCTGAAACGCTCACCCACCTGCGGCTCACGGCCATGCGGCAGGAAGGCCTGCGCGAAACCGGGCTGGCCGGTCAATTCGGGCAGCGCTGCCGCAGCGGTCCACTTGTGCTGCACGATCACCGGCACCGCATAACCGCGTTCGGCCACGTCGATGGCCGGCGCCAGCAGGTCGGCGAAGGGCAGCTTGCCGAAGCGCCGACTCAGTTCGACCCAGGCCGACACGGCACCGGGCACCGTGACCGAGTCCCAGCCGCGCTTGGGCGGTGTCTTGACGTCGACGCCGTACTTGGCACGAAAGTACTCGGGCGTCCAGGCCTGTGGTGCACATCCCGACGCGTTCAGGCCGTGCAGTTCCTTGCCATCCCACAGAATGCAGAACGCGTCCGAACCCAGGCCGTTGCTGCAGGGTTCGACGATGGTCATCATCGCGGCGGTGGCGATCGTCGCATCGACCGCATTGCCGCCGGCCTGCAGCATGCGCAATCCGGCCTGCGCGGCCAGTGGGTGTGAAGTGCTGACCACGTTGCGCGCGAAGACCGGTGAACGCTGGCTGGCGTAAGCGGCGCGCCAGTTGAAGGAATGAGTCATGGCAAAGATCCGTCGAGGCGAGACAGCTCCGATTCTGCCCGCGCTGCGCGCATCGCGAGGCTACAGGGGCAGGTCGGTCCGCTCGACATGGCTGTCGGCCACGTAGCGACGCAGCACCGGCGCACCCCCATCCACCAGGAAGCCCAGGCGCAGCGCGCGCAACTCGGCGTCGAACGCGGTGAAGCGCGCCAGCCGGCGTTGATGCTCGACCCAGTTCTCGTCGATGAAGTATTCGATGTAGCGCCCCGGCACCGCCGTGTCGCGGAACAAGCCCCAGGACAGCGCACCCTGGCGCAGCCGCGCTCGGCGTGTGCGGTCCATCACCGCAGCGAACGCGGTGGCACGGGCCGGGTCGATCTGGTACTCCAGCGTCACCATCACCGGGCCCTCGTCGGGGCCGATTTCGATTGCCGGCTGCGGCACGCCACCACTGCTGGCGGGCGTGAAGTCGATCTCGGCCGCCCAGTTGATGTTCAGCCTGCGCGTCGCCAGGATCACCAGCAGGCCAAACGCGGCCGCCAGCAGCACCGCGTTGCGCACGCTCGACCAGCTGGCCACCTGGCCCCAGATCAGCGACCCCGCCGCCGACCCACCCATCAAGGCCATCTGGTAGATCGACATGCCACGCGCGCGCACCCAGTCGGGCATGGCCTGCTGCGCCGCCACGGTGAGTGAATTGGCCACCGAGATCCAGGCCATGCCGATCACCAGCATGGCCGGCACCGCAACCCAGATCTCGGGCACCAGGATGATCAGGCTGGACATCAGCGCATGCACCAGGGTGCCGATGCGGATGAATTGGTCGCGGCTGAAGCGCTGACGCCAGTGCGGAAACCGCATGGCAGCCATGATCGCGCCGACACCCACGCACGACAGCATCACGGTGAAGGTGGCCGGCCCGCCCCCATGCAGTTCGCGCGCCACCAGCGGCAGCAGCGCCATCAGTCCGGTCACCTGCAGGAAGAACAGGCCGATGCGAAGCAGCACCAGCCGCAGCCGTGACGACTGCATCGTGTAGTTGATGCCGGCGCGCATCGCGCCCCAGAAACGCTCGCCGGGCAGCGTGCTGGTGCGCGGTTCGCTGCGCCAGCGCAGGATCAGCGTGAAAGCGACTCCGGCCAGCAACGCGTTGAGCACGAACACCGCCGCCGGGCTGTAGGCGGCCAGCAGCGCGCCGGCCAGTGCCGGCCCGACCACGCGCGACAGGTTCATCGCGATGCCGTTCAGGGCCAGCGCCTGCGGCATCACGTCGCGGCCCACCACCTGCGGCACGATGGCGGCAAACACCGGCCAGCGCATCGCCAGGCCGATGCCGTTGACGAAGGTCAGCACCAGCAGCAGCGGCGCCGTCAGCACCTGCAGCAAGGCCATCGCGGCCAGCACCAGGGCATTGACCGACACCCACAACTGCGTGGCCGCAAAGTAGCGCCGCCGGTCCAGGATGTCGGCCAGCGCACCACTGGGCAGGCCCAGCAGGAAGACCGGCAAGGTGCTGGCGGTGGACACCAGCGCCACCATCACCGGGCTGGTGGTCAGCGTGGTCATCAGCCACGCGGCGGCCACGTCGTTCATCCACATCGTGAGGTTGGCCGCCAGCCAGGCAAACCACAGGCCGCGGAACACCGGGCCTTGAAGTGGAGCGAGCGCGCTGGGCAGATTCACGTTGCGGAAGGCCGGAAAACACAAGGCCCCGACGGGACGGGGCCTTGGAGTCTAGAGGGAGAGGCGCTCAGTCAGCCCTGATGCAAGCCTGCAACAAGGTCCGAATGAGGCGAGGAACAGTGTGCAGGCGCTGCCCTTCGTCCTCAATCGGCATCCTGGAAGGCTTCTTCGCGCTTGGACTTGATCGACGGCAGCGAGACCACCACGATCATCAGCAGCGCGGCCACCAACAGACCGGCCGACAGCGGGCGCGAGACGAAAGTGGACCAGTCGCCGCGCGACAACAGCAGCGCGCGGCGCAGGTTCTCTTCCATCATCGGGCCCAGGATGAAACCCAGCAGCAGCGGCGCCGGCTCGCAGCTCAGCTTGTAGAAGATGAATCCCACCACCGCAAAGATCGCACCCACGTAGACGTCGAATGGGTTGTTGTTCAGCGTGTACAGGCCGATCGAGCAGAACACCATGATGGCCGGGAACAGGAAGCGGTAGGGTACGGTCAGCAGCTTGATCCAGATTCCGATCAGCGGCAGGTTCAGGATCACCAGCATCGCGTTGCCGACCCACATCGAAGCGATCAGCCCCCAGAACAGCTGCGGGTTGCTGGTCATCACCTGCGGCCCGGGCTGGATGCCCTTGATCGTCATCGCACCCACCATCAGCGCCATCACCGCGTTGGGCGGGATGCCCAGCGTCAGCATCGGGATGAAACTGGTCTGCGCACCGGCGTTGTTGGCCGACTCGGGGCCGGCGACGCCGCGGATATTGCCCTGGCCGAACGCGACCTCACCGGGCTTCATGCGCATCTTCTTCTCGACCGTGTAGGCCGCGAACGACGACAGCAAGGCGCCACCGCCGGGCAGCGTGCCCAGGATCGAGCCCAGCGCCGTGCCACGCAGCACGGCCGGCCAAGCCATCTTGAAGTCATTCTTTGTCGGCCAGATGTCCTTCACGTCCTTGGTGAAGACCTCGCGGTGTTCGGGCGGCTGGCCCAGGTTGGCGATGATCTCGCCGAAGCCAAACACGCCCATCGCGATGGCGACGAAGCCGAGGCCGTCGGTCAGTTCGGGAATGTCGAAGCTGTAGCGTGGCACGCCCGAGATCACGTCGGTGTTGATCTGGCCCAGCAGCAGCCCGAGCAGGATCATCGCGATTGCCTTCACCAGCGATCCCGAGGCCAGCACCACGGCGCCGATCAGGCCCAGCACCATCAGGCTGAAGTATTCGGCCGGGCCGAACTTGAAGGCCAGTTCGGTCAGCGGTGGCGCGAAGGCGGCGATGACGATCGTGCCCACGCAGCCCGCGAAGAAGGAGCCCAGGCCGGCCGCGGCCAGCGCAGCCCCGGCGCGGCCTTTGCGCGCCATCTGGTAACCGTCGATGGCGGTGACCACCGAGCTTGACTCACCCGGAACGTTGATCAGGATGGCGGTGGTGCTGCCACCGTACTGCGCGCCGTAGTAGATGCCGGCCAGCATGATCAGCGCCGGGGTGGCGTCGAGTGCGTAGATGCTGGGCAGCAGCATGGCGATCGTGGCCACCGGGCCCAGGCCGGGCAAGACGCCGATCAGCGTGCCGAGGACGGAACCGCCGAAGGCGTACAAGAGGTTCTGCAGCGTGAACGCGACGCTGAAGCCGAGCGCAAGGTTGTTCAACAGGTCCATGTCAGCCTCTCAGCGCGCCAGGAACGACGGCCACAGCGGGATCGTCAGGTTCAGGCCGTAAACAAAGATCAACCAGCTGAAGACGGTCAGCACGGCAGCGTTGGCCAGGGCTTCACCCCAGTGGAATTCGTCGCCGGCGCGGGCCGCAATCACGACCAGGATCGGCAAGGCCACGACCATGCCCAGGTGCGGCAAGGTCCAGCCGAAGACGGTAACGGTGACAACGATGTAGAGCAGGGGCTTCCAGGGCACACCACCGATCGGGTCACCGCCCTCGACCTCGATCGTCAAGGCCTTGAACAGCACGATGGCTCCGAGCACTGCCAGCAGGATGCCCAGGCCGAACGGAAAATAGGCCGGGCCCGGCCGGGCCGAACTGCCGAAACTGTAGAACGTGGCACCCCACGCGAAACCGAGGCCCACCGCAACGAACATCAGCCCGGCCCAGAAGTCGCGCTGGCTCTTGATTTTCACGTGTTGTCTCCGCCAGGATTGGATCTCGCGGCATTCTAGGGATCAGGGTCCGCAGTTCCGGCTGTGGTTTCCACGTAAAGGCCCCAAATGAGTTCGGGGCATGCGGGCTGGGGCCCGCCAGGCGTCAGGGCCTGAGCAGTCAGCCTCGTACGTCCAGGCTCGGCGTGCTTCTCAGGACTTCTTCGATGGTGGTCACTCCTTCGGCAACCTTCATCGCGCCGGCCAGACGCAAGGGACGCATGCCGTCCTTGTAGGCCTGTCGCCGCAGCGCCGCCACGTCCTGTGCCGGATGCACGCAGTCCCGCGAGGCATCGCTCATCACCATCAGCTCGTACAGGCCGGCACGGCCGCGGTAGCCGGTGTGGCGGCACTCCAGACAGCCCACGGCCTTGTAAGGCCGCACGCCACCTGACAGCCGCCAGGGCTTGGACAATTCGTCCAGCGAATCGCGCGTGGTCCCTTCGTCGCGCTGCTTGCAGGCCGGGCACAGCGTGCGCGTCAGGCGCTGCGCCAGCACGCCGATCACGGTGGCGGCGATCAGGTAACTGGGCACGCCCAGGTCGGACAGCCGCGTGATCGCGCTGGCCGAATCGTTGGTGTGCAGCGTGCTGAACACCAGGTGACCGGTGAGTGCCGCCTGGATCGCCATGTCGGCGGTGGCCAGGTCGCGGATCTCGCCGACCATGATGATGTCCGGGTCCTGCCGCATCAGCGCGCGCAGGCCTTCGGCAAAGCCCATGTCGATGGCGGTGTGCACCTGCGTCTGGTTGAAGGCCGGCTCGATCATCTCGATCGGGTCTTCGATCGTGCACACGTTGACCTCGTCGGTGGCCAACGCCTTCAGCGTGGCATACAGCGTGGTCGTCTTGCCGCTGCCGGTGGGGCCGGTGACCAGGATGATGCCGTGCGGCCGCGCGATCAGCGACTGCCAGCGTTCGGCCTCATGGCCGCCGAAGCCGAGCTGCTCGACCGTCTTCAGCGCCGTCTGCGGGTCGAAGATGCGCATCACCATCTTCTCGCCGAAGGCGGTGGGGATGGTCGACAGCCGCATCTCGACCTCGCCGCCACTCACGCCGCCGACATCGGGCCGCTTGGTCTTGATGCGGCCATCCAGCGGGCGGCGCTTCTCCACCACGTCCATGCGGCCCAAGAGCTTGATGCGCGAGGTCATCGCGGCCATCACCGCCAGCGGCACCTGGTACACGGTGTGCAGCACGCCGTCGATGCGAAAGCGGATCGCGCCCATGTCGCGGCGCGGCTCCAGGTGGATGTCGCTGGCGCGTTGGTCGAACGCGTATTGCCACAGCCAGTCCACCACCTGCACCACACCCTGGTCATTGGCGTCGAGCTGCCCCTTGGTCTTGCCCAGTTCGACCAGTTGCTCGAAGCTGGCCGTGCCCGACACCTCGCCGGTCTTCTGCGCCGCCCGCACCGAGCGCGCCAAGGCATAGAACTCGGTCGTGTAGCGGCGCACGTCGTCGGGGCTGCTGACCACGATGCGCACCGTGCGCCGCAGGTGGTTCTCGATCTCGGCCACCCAGCCGATGTCAAAGGGCTCGGCGGTGGCGATGACGACCTCGCCGGCCCCCACCTTGACCGGCAGCGCACGTCGACTCTCGGCGTACTGCACCGGCATCACGTCGGCGACTCGGCCGACGTCGGCCTTCAGCGGGTCGATGCGCAGGTAGGCCAGCTTGGCGCGCCCGGCCAGCCATTCGGTCAGCGCTTCCACGTCCAGCTGTCGGCCTTGGCCCACGGCGTCACTGCGTACCAGGCCGGCGCCGCCCAGGCGCACCAGCGCATGCAGGCTGGACCCCCCAGCCGACAGCCGGCGTGCCACCCGCTCGACGTCGGCGGCTTCGATCCAGCCGTCTTCGTGCAACCAGTCCAGCAGCAGCCGCCAGTCCAGGCGGCCGGTGTGCGCTGCGGGCCGCACGTCAGGCGCCGCCGCACGCGGCGGCGTTCGGTGCTCACCACGATGGCGGCTGGGCGGAGAGTTGCTCATGGGCTGCTGACGGGTCCTCTGGGCCTCAGGCCCGGTACGGCCGCACCATGCGCAACCATCGTCGCGCCGGCAGGCCCAGGGCGCCGAAGCGCTGCTCGATCGTAGCCGCACGCTGCAACAGCACGTCACGCGTCGGCACCCGCACGCCCTGTCCGGCCACCACCACGGTGTTGCCTTCGCGCGTGGGCCGCAGGCTCCAGACCTGATCGCTGCCGAACACCGCAGCGATGCGCGCCGCGCTGGCGGCGAAGCTGGCGTGGCGGCCGAACAGGTTCACGCTCATCACGCCGCCGGGCTGCAGCAAACGGCGACACGCGGCGTAGAAGGCCTCGTCGTCGAGCACCGGGGCGGCTGCCTCGTGGTCGTAAAGGTCGACATGCAGCAGCTGCACGCTGGCCGGCCGGGCTTCGAGCCGCAGCCAGCGCAGGGCGTCCATGCGCGCCAGCTGCAGGCGCGGGTGTTCATCGGGCAATGCAAACCACAGCCGGCAGGCGCTGATCACCAGCGGATTGATCTCCACCGCGGTGGTCGGCATCTGCAACTGCTGCAGCGTGAAGCGCGTGATCGCGCCGGCCCCCAGGCCCAGCTGCACGGCACGGCCCTGGCCCAGCTGTTCGGTCGGCAGCCACAGCAGGCTGGCCAGCATGCGCTGCACGTAATCGAGTTCGACCACCTGCGGATCGCGCATGCGCATGCCGCCCTGGATCCAGATCGAGCCCAGGTGCAGATAGCGCACGCCCAGGTGTTCGGAGATCGTCACCGGTGGCAGGCCGGGCAGCTCGGCCTCGCTTTCAGCTTCGCTTTCGGCTTCGATTTCAGCGGCGGTGCGGCGCGGGCTCGGCATGGGCCTAGGCTACCTCAGCAGCCCGGCCTGCTCGAAGGCCTTGCGCCAGACCGCCAGCTTGCGTTCGAACGACCAGCTGGCGTTGGCCGGGCTGGTCGACGGCAGGCGCAGCACTGCCACGCCGAGCGCAGCCGTGATGCGCATCGCGCGCGCCGACTCGCCGCCGTTGTGCGCGACCAGCCGCAGCTGCGGCAAAGTCGCCACCAGGCCTGCCAGGTCGTTGACCTCGGCGTCGCTGATGTCGGCGTCCAGGCTGCCCGGGCGGCGGCAGCGGGCATAGACGTCCCAGATGCCCAGCCCCTGCGCGCGCACGAAGTCCAATCGAAGCGGGTAGGGCCAGTCCGCCAGCGGCTGCTGCCACAGCGCGGCCAACAGCGGCCAGAACTGGTTGCGCGCATGACCGTAGTACTGCTGCGCGGCCAGCGAAGCCACGCTGGGAAAGCTGCCCAGCACCAGCAGCCGGGTGTCGGGGGCGACCACCGGCGCCAGGCCGCTCAGCAGCGGGTCAGCCACGGCCAGCGAACAGCGCTTCCAGACGGGGCAGCGCCGCCCGCACGTTGGCGCCGGTGATGCGGGCGGTTTGGTCCAGTGTCCAGCCGCGCAAAGTGGCCAGCACGGCGCCGATGCGCGGCAACTCGGCCGGCGCATTGCGGCTGATCTGGCCCGCCGCACGCTCGGCCGCCGTCCGGTACAACCAGTGCGGCGGGATGTCGGGCGCGTCGGTTTCCAGCACCAGCGCGCCGGCAGGCAGGCCGCTGGCCAGGACGCGGATCTGCAGTGCACGATCGAAAGTCATGGCACCGCCGAAGCCCAGCCTGAAACCGCGATCGACGAACTGCCCGGCCTGCACCACGCTGCCATTGAAGGCGTGCGCGATGCCGCCGCTCACGTCGATGCGGCGCAACCCCGCCAGCAGCGCGTCGGCCGAGCGCCGCACATGCAGGATCACGGGCAACGCGGCATCACGCGCCAGCTTCAGTTGCGCGCGGTAGAAGTGCTGTTGGCGATCACGGTCCAGCCCCGGCACGGCGTGGTCCAGCCCGATCTCGCCCACCGCCACCAGCCGTGGGTCGTCGCGGGCAGCGGCCAGCGCGTCGCGCAGCCGGTCCAGGTCGTCGTCATCGGCGCGGTCGACGTACAGCGGGTGAATACCCAGCGCATAGGCAAAGCCGGTCGCCCGCGCCAGGCGCTGCAGCGCCAAGAAATGCGCCACTTCCACCGCCGGCATCACGATCTGGCCCACACCGGCGGCACGCGCCGCCGCAACCACGGCGTCGCGGTCGACGTCGAATTCAGGGGCGTCGAGGTGGCAATGCGAGTCGATCCACATGGTGCCTTTGATGATGCCAGCCCTGCGCGCTGCAGCAGACATCGCGTCGTGATACCGTCGCTCGCAGACCGCTTTTCGCGCCGCCCTCGGCGCCCAGGGCCGATCATGAGCAAGGCACCGCTTTACAGCCGCTCGCGGCGTCACCCGGCGTCCGCCGAGGCCGCGCTTTCAGCCCCGGCAGGCACCGATGCTTCCGCCGACGCCAGCGCGGTCACCAGCCCGCCACTGGCGCCCCGCATCAGCCGGCTGCGCACCTGGGCCCGCCGCCAGCGCAGCCTGCTCGCCGCGCTGGCCGGTGCCCTGGTTGCCACGCTGGCCATGGTGCTGGTGCTGGGCCCGCACCCGGGCCAGCGGCTGATCACGCAGGACGACATCGACAAGGCCGTGCGCGCATCGCTCGAGAAAGAACCGCTGCCGTCGGCGGCGGCCCGCGCCCACGAGGCCATCGCGCCATCGGTGGTGCGCGTGGTCGGCCTGATGGACGAAAGCGGCAGCGGCGACGACGACGCCGAACAGCGCGCCATGGAGCGCAGCCTGGGCACCGGCGTGGTGATCATCGACAACGGCACCATCCTGACCAACCTGCACGTGGTGGCTGGCAGCAAGCGCGTGATGGTTCGTTTTGCCAACGGCCACGAAAGCGAGGCCCGTATCGTGGGCACCCAGCCCGAGAACGACCTCGCCGTGCTGAGGGCCAGCAGCCTGCCCGACGACCTCGAGGCAGCCACCATGCGTTCGACGTCCGATCTGCGCCCGGGCGACGAGGTGATCGCCGTCGGCCACCCCTTCGGCATCGGGCCCTCGGTCAGCGCCGGCGTGGTGTCGGGGCTGCGGCGCGAATTTCGCACCCCCGAAGGCGAGCAGAAGCTGACTAACCTGATCCAGTTCGACGCTGCCGCCAACCCGGGCAACAGCGGCGGCCCGCTGGTGACGATGGACGGCCATGTGGTCGGCATCGTCACCGCCATCCTCAACCCCGGCGAGCAGCGCACCTTCATCGGCATCGGTTTTGCGGTGCCGATCGAGAACGCAGCGCAGGCTGCGGGCATGCCGCCGTTCTGATCTTCGCGATGAAAGTGTTCATGGACGACAAAGCTCAATCCACCGCCGGCCTGATGGAACAGGTGCTGTACGAGGTCAAGCGCGTCGTCGTCGGCCAGGACCGCTTTCTCGAACGCGTGCTGATCGCCATGCTGGCACAGGGCCACCTGCTGGTCGAAGGCGTGCCCGGCCTGGCCAAGACGCTGACCGTCAAGACGCTGGCGCGCACCATCCGCGGCAGCTTCAAGCGCATCCAGTTCACGCCTGATCTGGTGCCGGCCGACCTGGTGGGCACACGCATCTACAACCAGAAGACCGGCGACTTCGGTACCAGCCTGGGCCCGGTGTTCACCAACCTGCTGCTGGCCGACGAGATCAACCGCGCCCCCGCCAAGGTGCAAAGCGCCTTGCTTGAGGTGATGCAGGAACGCCAGGTCACCATCGCCGGCGAAACGCACAAGGTGCCCGAGCCCTACGTGGTGATGGCCACGCAGAATCCGATCGAGACCGAAGGCACCTATCCGCTGCCCGAGGCGCAGGTCGACCGCTTCATGATGAAGGTGCTGGTCGACTACCCGACCGAAGAAGAAGAGTTCGTGATCGCCGAGCGGGTAACCGGGCCGGCGGTCGAGGTGAACGCGGTGGCCGACACCTTCCAGCTGGCCGCGCTGCAGCGCGTGTGCCGCGAGGTCTTCGTCGACCCGTCTCTGATGCAATACGCCGTGAAGCTGGTCAGCGCCACGCGCAAGCCCGACAAGTACGGCCTGGCCACGATGGCCAAGTACCTGAGCTACGGTGCCAGCCCGCGCGCCACCATCGGCCTGATCGAAGGCGCACGCGCGCTGGCCATGCTGCGTGGACGCAACTACGTGCTGCCCGAGGACATGACCGATCTGGTGGCCGATGTGCTGCGCCACCGCGTGGTGCTGTCGTACGAAGCGCTGGCCGAAGGCCTGACCCCCGACCTGCTGATCCAGCGCGTGATGAAGGCCATTGCCGTGCCCGACAAGCCGCTGGCCCACGCCAGGGAGGGCGGCAGTGGCTGAGGGCATCGTCAGCTCCGACGCCCTGCTGCGGCGTCTGGAATGGACCGTCATCCGGCGCCTGGACGGGTTGCTGCAGGGCGACTACCGCACCATGCTTCGTGGCGGTGGCGTCGACCTGGCCGATCTGCGCGAATACCAGTTGCACGACGACGTGCGCCACATCGACTGGAACGTCACCGCGCGACTGCAGACGCCGTATGTGCGCCAGTTCGTCGAGGATCGGGACCTCACGGCCTGGTTCCTGCTCGACCTGTCGGGCAGCGTCGATTTCGGCTCGGCCGAGGTCACCAAGCTGGCGGTGACCGCCGGCTTCGTCGCCACCCTGGCACGTGTGTTCACGCGCCACGGCAACCGCGTCGGTGCGCTGTTCTATGGCGACAAGGTCGACGGCGTGCTGCCGCCCGGCGCGTCGCGGCTGCATGTGCTGCACCTGTTGCAGCGCATGCGCAGCCGCCCGCAGGCCAAGGCCGGCGGCGCCGGCACCGTGCTGGCCGACCTGCTGCAGGGCGCGGCCGGCATCGTCAAGCGGCGCTCGCTGATCTTCGTGGTGTCCGACTTCATCAGCGCGCCCGGGTGGCAGGCGGCGCTGGCGCGGCTGGCGCGCCGCCACGAGGTGGTGGCGATCCGCGTCTTCGACCCGCTGGAGATGGAACTGCCCGATGTCGGCCTGGTGACGGTGGAAGACGCAGAGACCGGAGAGCAGTTGCTGATCGACGCCAGCGACCCTGCCTTCCGTGAACGTTACGCCCACATCGCGCAGCAGCAGGAAGATGCGCTGCGGCAGGGCCTGATGCAGTCGGGCGCCGACACGCTGGAACTCGCCACCGACGACGACCTGCTCGACGCGCTGCTTCGATTTGCCGACCTGCGGCGCCAGCGCGCGCGGCGGCGGGTGCCGGCCGGGTTTCCGGCCCATTTCAAGAGAGCTGTCGCAGCATGAGCTTCGAATGGCCCCATCTGCTGTGGCTGCAGGCGGCGCTGCCGCTGCTGGTGCTGCTGTACCTGTGGATCCTGAAGCGCCGGCGCCGCAGCACGGTGCGTCTGGCCAGCGTGCAGGTGGCACGGTTGGCAATGGGCAAAGGCCCGGGCTGGCGGCGCCATGTGCCGCCCCTGCTGCTGCTGCTGGCGCTGTCTGCCCTGCTGCTGGCCGTCGCACGACCGCTGGCCACCATCACGCTGCCGATGGCCGAGCGCACCATCCTGCTGGCGATGGACGTGTCGGGCAGCATGCGCGCCGAGGACGTCAAGCCGAACCGGCTGGTGGCGTCGCAAGAGGCGGCCAAGGCCTTCGTGAAGGCGCTGCCGCGCGAAGTGCGTGTGGGCGTGGTGTCATTTGCCGGCACTGCCGCGGTGGTGCAGGCACCCACCACCAGCCGCGACGACGTGATCGCCGCCATCGACCGCTTTCAGCTGCAGCGCGGCACCGCCACCGGCAGCGGCATCATCCTGTCGCTCGCCACGCTGTTCCCCGACCATGGCATCGAGATCCAGCATGTCACCGGGCAGCGCAACTTCCCCGGCAAACCGATCGGCAAGGACAGCCGGGACGACAAGCCCAGGTTCACGCCGGTACTGCCGGGCAGCTATGCGTCGGCAGCGATCATCATGCTCACCGACGGCCAGCGCACCACCGGCCCCGACCCGCTGGACGCGGCCAAGATGGCCGCCGAACGCGGGGTGCGCGTGTACACCGTGGGCATGGGAACGACCAGCGGCGAGATCATCGGCTTCGAAGGCTGGAGCATGCGCGTGCGGCTGGACGAAGAGACGCTGAAGAACATCTCGGTGCTGACGCACGGGGAATACTTCTACGCCGGCACCGCCGAAGACCTGAAGAAGGTCTACGAGAGCCTGAGCTCGCGCATGGTGGTCGAGCGCAAGGAGACCGAAATCACGGCGATCTTCGCTGGCCTGGGCGCGCTGCTGGCCGTGCTGGCCGCCGGCCTGAGCCTGTGGTGGTTCGGGCGCGTGGCCTGAGATCCCGTGCCAACGGCCTGCAGCACAATTCGGCCCTGAACAAGGAGCCTGCGATGCCGATCTACGAATACGCCTGTCAGTCCTGCGGCAACGCGTTCGAGTTGCTGGTGCGGTCCGACACCCGGATTGAATGCCCCAGCTGCCATTCCAGCCAGCTCGACAAGCAACTGTCGGTCTTCGCCACCGCCGAATCAGCCAGCGCCCGGCAGCCCGCCCCATTCGCCAGCCCCTGCGGCAGCTGCGGCAACCCCGATGGCCCGGGGGCCTGCCAGCTGCAGTAGCGGCGCGCCGGAGGAGGCCGACTAACCCCGCACTTCAGCGCTCGACCCGGATCACGCGCCCGTCGGCATTGTCGGTCAGCAGGTACAGCCAGCCGTCGGGGCCCTGGCGGACGTCGCGCACACGTTCCTTCAGGTTGCGCAGCAGGCGTTCTTCGGCCACCACCTTGCGGCCATCGAGCGTCAGGCGCAACAACTGCTGGTCACGCAGTGAACCGACGAAGAGGCTGCCCTTCCAGCCCGGGTAGCGGTCGCTGGTCAGAAAGGCCATGCCGCTGGGCGCGATCGACAGCGGCACCCAGTGCCACAGCGGTTGCTCGAAGCCGGGCTTGGGGCCTTCTTCTCCGATGCGCGTGCCGCTGCCGTAGTTGCGACCGTAGGTCACCAGCGGCCAGCCGTAGTTCTTGCCGGCGTCGACCACGTTGATCTCGTCGCCGCCCTGCGGGCCATGCTCGGTTTCCCACAGCTCGCCGCTCGCCGGGTGCAATGCGGCGCCCTGAACGTTGCGGTGGCCCAGGCTCCAGATCTCGGGCGCGGCGCCGGACTTGCCGACGAAGGGGTTGTCGGCCGGCACGCTGCCGTCGGCCTCGATGCGAACGATCTTGCCCAGGTGGTTGGACAGGTTCTGCGCGTCTTCCTTGCGCGAGAAGCGGTCGCCCAGCGTGACGAACAGCCGCCCGTCGCGCGCAAACACCAGCCGGCCGCCACAGTGAAGGTTGCTGACCACCTTGGGCTGCTGACGGAAGATCACCTTCACGTCCTGCAACTGCACGCCCTGCAGCCGACCGCGTGCCACTGCCGTGCCGTTGCCACCTTCGCCGGTCTCGGCATAACTCCAGTAGATGACGGCGTTGGTCTCGAACTTGGGGTCGAGCACCACGTCGAGCAGGCCGCATTGACCGCTCGCCGCGATCGGCGGCAGCCCGCCCACCGGCTCTGACAGGCGGCCATCGCTGCCGACGATGCGCAGCCGCCCGGGGCGCTCGGTGACCAGCATGCGCCCGTCGGGCAGAAAGGCCAGCGACCAGGGGTTGACCAGGCCGCGGACCACGGTCACGGGCTTGAGCGTCTGCGCACCCAGCCCCAGTGCGGCCAGGCTCAGGGTGACCGCCAACAGCACGTATCGCGTGTTTCGCATGGCGCCATCATGCCTGTGCCGGATCGTGTTCATTGCACCGCCTCGACGACCATCTGCACCCGCGCCTGGCCATTCCAGTGGTCCAGGCTCAGGCGATAGGCCAGCCGCACGCGGTCGGGCAGCGGATCGACGTGGCCGAACCAGATCGCGTCGCGCGGCGCGCCGCCGACCAGTTGCAGGCGCAGCTTCAAGTGCTTGTCGGCGACCAGGCGCTGCTGCAGCACCTGCACCTCGTCGCAGAAGACCGGAGCCTCGAAACCCTGGCCCCAGACCTGCGCGTCCAGCAGGGCCACCGTTTCGGCGTTGAACCATTGCAGCGCCAGCGGCCCGTCGGTGCACAGCGTGCGGGTCAGCGTGGCAGCGTCCAGGCCCTCGCGCGCCACCTGCTCGAAGGCGGCAGCGAAGATCTCGAAGCCGCTTGCGTCGATCGTTGCCCCGGCCGCCATCGCGTGGCCGCCGAAGCGCTGCAGCAGCCCGGGCTGGCGCTTGCTGACCAGGTCCAGCGCGTCGCGCAGATGGAAACCCGGGATCGACCGGCCCGAGCCTTTCAGGTGCCCGTCGGCGCCACGCGCAAAGACGAAGGTCGGGCGGTGCAGGCTGTCCTTCACGCGCCCGGCAACGATGCCGACCACCCCTTCGTGAAAGCCGGGGTCGTACAGCGACACCGCCGGCGGCGCGGCATCCAGTGCCAGCCCGGCCAGGGTCAGCTCGGCCTGCTCGCGCATGCCGGCCTCGACCTCGCGCCGCTCGCGGTTGATGGCATCGAGCTGCGCCGCCAGCTCGGTGGCGCGGCCAAGGTCGTCGGTGCTCAGGCATTCGATACCCAGTGTCATGTCGGCCAGGCGGCCGGCGGCGTTGATGCGTGGGCCCAGCGCAAAGCCGAAATCGAAGGCCGAGGCGCGCGCCGGTTCACGCCGCGCCACCGCGAACAACGCCGCCACGCCGGGCTGCATGCGGCCCTGGCGGATGCGCTTGAGGCCCTGCGCCACCAGGCGCCGGTTGTTCGCGTCCAGCCGTACCACGTCGGCCACGGTGCCCAGCGCGACGAGGTCGAGCAGCGCGTCCAGCCGCGGTTGCGGGGCCGAATCGAAGCGACCGCGCTGCCGCAGCACCGCGCGCGTGGCCAGCAGCACGTAGAACATCACACCGACCCCCGCCAATGCCTTGCTGGCGAAGTTGCAGCCGGGCTGGTTGGGGTTGACGATGACGTTGGCATCGGGCAGCACCACCGCGTCGGCTTCCAGCGCCGGCAGGTGGTGGTCGGTGACCAGCACCTGCAGCCCTTGCGCGCGCGCATGCGCCACGCCGGCCAGGCTGGCGATGCCGTTGTCCACCGTGACCAACAGCGCGGGCCGCTGCTGCAGCGCCAGATCGACGATGGCCGGTGTCAGGCCGTAGCCGTGCACCGCGCGGTCGGGCACCACATAGGCCAGCTGCGCGCGCGGCGCGCCCAGCAACGCCAGGCCGCGAAGCGCCAGCGCGCAGGCGGTGGCGCCGTCGCAGTCGTAGTCGGCCACGATGCAGATGCGGCGCCCGGCGTCGATTGCATCGGCCAGCAGCACGCCAGCCTCAGCCGCGCCACGCAGGCTGTCGGGCGGCAGCATATGTCGCAGGTCGTCATCGAGGTCTTCTGCACTGCGCACGCCGCGCGCCGCCAGCAGCCCGGCCAGCAAGGGGTGAACGCCGGCCTGCTCGAGCGCAAAGCGGGCACGCGGCGGCACGTCGCGCAAGACAATGTGGGGCGCGATGTGCGGCGTGCTCACAGTGTCGCCAGGGCTTGCGCCAGATCAGTGCGGGCAAAGCGCGCACTGATCTGCGACCACAGGCCGCGTGCGGGCAGCGCAAAACTCAGCGCCGAGCGTTCGCCGCACAGCGTCAACCGCGCCAACGGCGTCGACAGCGCCGGCAGTTCCTCGTCGATCTGCGCCCAGGACTTGGCCCAGCGCGGCCAGTCTTCCGCCAGCGCGCAATGGCGTAGCCGGTCATCAACCTGCGCCTGGCCGCGACAGGGCTGGGCCACGCCGCAGCCGCTGAGCCAGACCGAATTGACCGTGGGCTGCCGGCGTGCCTCGCGTTCGTCGTTCAAGGGGTGGGTGTACAGCGTCATCTGGGCCTCGTTCTGCAAACGGCCCAGCAGCCGCGCGTCGGCGCCGGCCGGCAGCCAGCGGTCGACGTTGCGGCCGATCACACGGTCCAGCGACGCGGTGGCCAGCTGGCGCAAGGACTCATGGGCCAGGTACCAGCGCAGGGGTGCCGCCCAGTGCATCACGAAGCCTTCGCTGGTGTAGAGCCCGCACACGGCATCGTAGAAGGTCCGCGACGTGGCCTCGTCGAGTTGCAATGCCGCCGGGTCGAACAGGCTGACCTGGTCGGTGCCCAACCGCCAGTGCACCGGTGTCAGCAGGCCCCAGGCCAGGTCGCCGGTGTCGACGCCATCGGCCGCGGCCAACGCGGCGGCAAAGGGCAGCTGGCCGTCAGCCCCGGCCCAGCCCCAGGCGCGCGCCAGCGCACGTTCGTGGGGCGGGCTCAGGCTGTACTCGTCGCCCTCGTCACGTTCGCCGTGGCGACCGGCCAGCAGCGCCTGCAACCGAGGCCAGCGCAAGCCCCGCAAGGCCTCACGGCCGGCGTCGGACAAAGGCGCGGCAAACGGGATCACGAGGTGCATGCGCGGATTATCCCGGCGCGGCCGGAGGACACGGAATGCACCACCGCAACCGGTTCAACACGCGCCGCCGGCGGAAGGGTGCGGCTGACGACCAATGTGACGGCTGTCGGCCTCGACGGCTCTGTCCAACGGCGAGCCGCCCGGAGCATGCAGCGGCGCCGGTCGAGTCTCAGGCGCGATCGCACATACCGGAGTTGGAGGCGAATGGTCGCAGTCGGCCAGGAGCGGGTGACCGCCATAGGCAGCTCGGCGACAGCTCCGCTGAATTGACCACGCTCGCTTTGACCGTCCCCAGAGCCGGAAGCTACGAGCTCGACATTGCGGCGCGCTGGATGTGACTCCGCGGCGTCCGCTCGTTCATCCGGCCGCGTGTTGGCGAGTCACCTGGATCGCACTGAAGCCGGCACTCAGCGCCCAAGCTTTCTGCAGCGCCAGTCCAGCGTGCTCGAAGAGCTTGCGGTATTCCGACAAACAGCGCTCGCGTCCTGCCAGACCCACCAGCATGTTCAGGTCAGAGCGTGCCACGGCCCGATCTTCTGGCGCGGTACCCATACGTTCCGGCATCGTTCGTTCGACGACCACCAGGCGGGCACTGGGCTTCATGGCCTCGCTGCAGCGGCTCAGCAGCAGAGCGGCGCATTCGTCGTCCCAGTCGTGCAACACACTCTTCAACAAGTAGAGGTCGCCCTGCGGTGGCACAACGTCGAAGAAGCTGCCTGACCGAAGGTCGCACCGGCCCGCCACGCCGTGGTGGTGCAGCAGCGGCAGCGCGCGCGCCAGCGCAGGCGAAAGGTCGAAAAGCAAACCGCGAATCGAAGGTCTTGTCGCCAGGACAGTAGCAAGCAGTTCGCCGGAGCCACCACCCACGTCGACCACCAGTGCGCCGTCAGGCACCGTCAAGGTGGCGTTCAGCGAACCGCCGACGCGTCGACTCAACTCGGTCATCGCGCCGTGGAAGAGCGCAGCCTCCTCGGCGTCTGTTTCAAGCCTGCGAAACCGCTCGGTTGAATCGTTGCTCGTCGCGCCGCCACGGCCCACTCGCACCTTGGCGCTCAAAGCGCCCCAACGCGTCCACAGCAGGCCTCCGTTCAGCAACGCCCAGTGACGCAGCCCCTGCTCGTGCCCGTGGCACAACAACGGGCCCAAGGTTCCGAGCGCAAAGGTGTCGGCCGCAACTTCGCTGCACACTTCCAGCGTGACAAGCGCGCGCAGCAGGCGGGTCAGAGCGTCAAGGTCGGCTCCGGTCTCGCGTGCCAGATCGGTGGTCGCGCGGGCGCCCGCCGCCAGACGGTCCGGAAGGTCAAGTTCGCAGGCTGCCGCCACGGCCTGGGTGGTCCAACCGGCGTTGATGAGTTCCATCAGCCGCGATTGGGCCAATGGGTCGCGGTCCGCCACTGCCGTCATTCGGCGCGCAGGCCAGCAGCCTTGACCAGTTCGCCCATCTTGGTGTGCTCGGCCTGCACGAAGGCCGCAAACTCGGCCGGGCTCTGTTCGCCTGCATCGGCGCTTATGCGCTGGAACCAGCGCCGGCCATCTTCGCTGCTGGCGATGCGGTTGATCTCGCGGTTCAGCCGTTCCACCACCCACAGCGGCGTGGCAGCAGGCGCTACCACGCCTGTCCAGCCGATGTAGCTGTAGCCCGGCACACCGGCTTCGGCCAGCGTCGGCGCGTCCGGCAGTGCAAGGTCACGGCGCGCTCCGGTGACGGCCAGCGCCCGCAGTCGGCCGGCCTTTACCTGCGGCAGCGTGGCGGTCAGGCCCTCAATGGCCCAGTCGACTTCGCCCGCCAGCAGCGCGGTCATCATCGCGCCCCCTCCCTTGTACGGCACGTGCGTGGCCTCGAAACCGGCCATGCGCATGAACTGCACTGCGGCCAGGTGCGGAGGCGAGCCATTGCCCGGGGTACCGAAATTCAGCGCGCCCGGTTTGGCCGCGGCGCGCTCGAGCAGGTCGCGTACGGTCTGCGCTGGCGACGCCGCAGGCACCGCCAGAAGCAGCGCGCCGATGCCAAAACGCGCTACCGCGGCGAAGTCGCGCAGCGCGTCGTATCCGGGACTGGCGAACAGGTGCGGGTTGATCGCGGCGATGCCCTGGTGCGTCATCAGCAGCGTGTGGCCGTCGGGCGCGGCGCGAGCCACCTGCGCGGCACCCACGTTGCCGCCGGCAGCGCCGCTGTTCTCCACCACCACGGCGTGGCCCAGCGCTTCGCCCAGCTTCTCGGCCAGCCAGCGGGCGCGGATGTCGGTGACGCTGCCGGGCCCGCCCGCCACCAGCTTGAGGGGGCGGCTGGGCCATGCCGGGGCTTGTGCCCTTGAGGACGAAGCCAGCACTGACAGTCCCAGGGCGAGCCCTTGAACAAGAACCTGGCGGCGCTGGGTCGGATGGTGCATGGCGATCTCGGGTTGACATGGCAGGCGACGATGGTGTGCATCATGGCCAGATGTGGCTGCGCTGGGAATGCACCGGGCGTCGCAGCAGGTTTCAACCGATGGTTGAATCTCCAGAATCGACAATGGGTGACGACATGGACAAGCTGCGCGCTCTCGAATACTTCATCGCCGCGGCCGACGGGGCGAGCCTGTCAGCTGCAGCCCGCCATCACGGCGTCAGCGTGGCGGCAGTGGCCAAGCTCGTCGGCGCGCTCGAAATGACGCTGAAGATCAAGTTGCTGGAGCGCCGCGCCCAGGGCATCGTGCTCACCGCGGCGGGCAGCGCCTATCTGGAGAGCTGCCGCCCGCTGGTGGCTGCATTGACCGAGGCCGACGACGTGGCCTCGGGCGCCATGTCGCGGGTGCGCGGCACCGTGGTGGTGGGCGTGCAGCCGGTGATCGCTCAGGAGTGCCTGACCCCGGCACTGCCGCGCTTCCTGGCGGCCCACCCCGAAGTGCAACTGGATGTGCGCTACTTCATGCAGCCCACCGAAGAGCAGGTGCGCGGCGTTGACGTGATGCTGGTCGTCGGCTGGCCGAAGGTGGACGATTTTGTGCAACGGCGCCTGGGTGCGGTGAGTTACGTCGTCTGCGCAGCGCCGTCGTACTGGGCAGAGCACGGCGTGCCCCGGCATCCTTCAGAACTGGCGCAGCACAACTGCCTTTGCGTGCGGTCTGCCCAGACGGGTGCGGTGATGGACCTGTGGCGCTTTCAGCGGGGCGACGAGGAAGTGGCGGTCACCGCCCGCGGCACGGTGGTCGTCGACAACGTGCACCGCGATCTGCTGCGCGACCTGGTGGTGGCTGGCGTGGGTGTGGGCCGTATCCTGGAATGGGACACCCAATACGACGCACGCTTCGCCGCAGGCGCGCTGGTGCCGGCCCTGCGCGACTGGGTCAGCCCCGAGGTGCCGCCGGTGACGCTCTTGCACCCACCCAGCGTGCGACGCGTGCAGCGCGTGCGCTTGTTCATCGACTGGGTGGTGCAGCTGTTCGCCGAGATTGAACACCAGCGCCATGTGCCCCTGGGGGCATCGGGAGTGCCACGGTGGCTGACGGCCAAGCGCCCGCGCGCGTCGGCGGTGCCATAGGCAGGCTCACCTGGCGCCTGCCCGCGCCAGGCTCGCGACCATAGACTCCGGAACCTGGTCCTGCCGGCACGATTCAACCGCTCTGGCATGTATGCACTCGGCACACGTGGGCGCTGCAGCAGTGGGCATCGCGCTGGAAACGACCGCAAGCGCCACCAATGCCAGGCGACGCCATCGCCGCGATGTCCTTCGCGCCGTCTTCCCTGAGTCGCACGTCATGGACGTGTTGCATTGCCCGCTTTTCTCGCGCGAACTGCGGCCTGCGCGCCGCAGCTCGAACAACCGGCGCAAATTTACAGGTAGCAGCACGGTATGCAAAGCCAGCACCGGCCAAGTCGCCGTGGCCGTCGCATAGGTGATGAACGCCACGCTTGCACCCAGCGAGGCCAGGCGCAACAAGTGCACGTCGCGCGAGGTGAAAGCCAGCAGGGTCATCGCCGCGGCGGCCCAGCCCATGAGATCGGTGGCGGTCATGCTGAACTCCTGATCAAAAGTGTGAACTGCGGTGCACCAGGATCAGCGCCACCGTCACGGCACACATCGTCGCGTTCACGATATTGACGATCACAGCACGCCCCAGGCGCTGGCCGTTCTGTTCGTACAGCCACGCCGCCATCGTCGCGTTGGCGCCCAGCCAGGTGCACCAAGTCCACAGTGAGTGCTGGCTGGAATCGCCGCTGGCCTGGATGGCCCACATCGTGGGCAGGTAGGCCAGCACGCGCGCCGAGCTGAATACCGTGAAGAGCCAGGTCAGCACGTGCAGGTAGGTCATGCGCGCTGTGCGGGCGGGCAGAGTTTGACCGGGAAGTGCGTTCTGGCAGGTCATGGTGGCGTGTGTTTGGCTGCTGCAATGGCGTTCATCTTCGGGCGTGCACGGCGCTCTGGGAATGGGCCAGGTGTTGAAGGGCGTGTGAACCCAAGGTTCAAGGCGAACTCAGGCATCGGGTGTAAAGCCACTGGCCTTGATGACACGCCCCCAGAAGTCGTGGCCGACACGCAGCGCGGCGCACCTCTTCGGCAATGGCCTGCCGTGCCGCGGCGCCAGTTCGGCCCGGCGCCACCACAGCAAACCACACTCACCGCACCGTCGCCAACGCCATCGCGGTCGGTCAAATTCAATTCGTGCTGGCCACACTGCACCCGCTGCTGTCCACGTCGGCCGCGCTCAGCTATGGCGAGTTCGACGACTTGGTGGTCTTCTTGCGCAGCAGCTTGCTCGACCAACGGGCGCTGCCTGGTGGACTGCGCCGCCTGGTTCCCGATTCCGTGCTTGGCGGACTGCCAACCCTGTTGCATGAGGGTTGCCGAAAGCCGCCGGGACACCCCTGCGCCGTGTGACCTTCCACTACACACCCAAACATGCGAGCTGTCTGAACATGGCAGAGATCGAGATTGGAATCCTCAGTCGTCAATGCCGGGATCGTCGAATCCCCGCCGTCAAACTGCTGCGGCGCGAAGTCGACGCATGGCAGACCGACCAAAACGCGCAACGGAGAACCATCGAGTGGAGGTTCACGCGCCAGGATGCTGATCAGAAGCTCGGTCAGCACTACGTTCCGAAACTTGCGTGTTGATGTACTCGGTTGGTATTGCACAGCATCAGGTTGCGAAAGGCGCCCTGCACATGCGGCATGCGCATCACGCTGCGGCAGTAGCGCGTCTCCAGGCAGTGGCTGGGCAGGCCTTCCAGGCAGTAGTGGCAAGCCGCGCAGGGTCGGCTGGGACAGGCGGCGACGCGATCATCGATCTTCAGCGTCGCGACATCAGGTGCCAGCGCAGCCACGGTGGCTGCCCCTCATGGCCCAGCACCATCGGCTCCTGCAGGCGCGCGGTGCCGATGCCGCCGTGGTTGAACCAAAGCAGGTCGGTGGGTCGTGGATCATCAGGCACCGGCAACGCAGTCGCATGGTGTTTCCGGGTGGGTTGAGGCGGGATGGCGCGCATTCCCGATGACGAATGGCAGCCGCAATCGGGCCCACCCCCTCGGGTAGCATGGCCGTCCCATGAGCCTGTTCGAGCGTGCACCCTATGAATGGCAGATCGGCTGGCGCTACACGCGTGCCGGTCGCACCGGGCGCCGCAACCGCTTCATCAGCTTCATCTCGGGCATCTCGATGCTGGGCATCGCGCTGGGCGTGGCGGCGCTGATCATCGTGCTCAGCGTGATGAACGGATTTCAGAAAGAGGTGCGCGACCGCATGCTCAGCGTGGTCGCGCACATCGAGATCTTTGACGCCCAGGGCGGCGCGCTGGAAGATTGGCAAGCGCTGGCGGGTACCGCACGCAAGGATTCGCGCGTGGTCGGCGCCGCGCCCTTTGTGTCGGCGCAGGCGCTGGTGTCGCGCGACGATGCGATGCGCGGTGCCATGGTGCGCGGCATCGACCCCGAACTCGAGGCCGAGGTCACGCCGCTGGCGCGTGAACTGCGCACCACGGCGATGGCCACGCTGCAGCCCGGCCAATGGCACCTGGTGTTGGGGGCTGAGCTGGCGCGGCTGCTGGGTGCGCGCATCGGTGACAAGGTGACGCTGATCTCGCCCAGCGGCCAGGTCACGCCGGCCGGCGTGGTGCCGCGGCTGAAGCAGTTCACGCTGACCGGTGTCTTTGAAAGCGGCCACTATGAATACGACAGCACGCTGGCGCTGGTGCACCTGGACGACGCCGCGCGGCTGTTTCGCACCGGCGGCCCCACCGGCCTGCAGCTGCGCCTGGCCAAGGTGCAGGATGCGCGCGCGGCGGCCGCCGACCTGGCCCGTGCCCTGGGCCCGACCTTCGAGGTGCGCGACTGGACCCGCACGCACCGCAGCTGGTTCGACGCGGTGCAGGTCGAAAAACGCATGATGTTCATCATCCTGACGCTGATCGTCGCGGTGGCGGCGTTCAACCTGGTCAGCACGCTGGTGATGACGGTGACCGACAAGCGCGCCGACATCGCCATCCTGCGCACCCTGGGCGCCAGCCCGCGGTCGATCATGGGCATCTTCGTCGTGCAGGGCGCCACCTCGGGCGTGATCGGCACGCTGTCGGGGGTGGCACTGGGCATGCTGGTGGCCTTCAACATCGACACCATCGTGCCGGCGATCGAGCACGCGCTGGGCGTGGCCTTTCTGCCCGGCAACATCTACGTCATCAGCCGCATGCCCAGCCAGCCGATGGCCGGCGACATCGTGCCCATCACGCTGATCTCGCTGCTGCTGGCCTTCGTGGCCACGCTGTATCCGAGCTGGCGGGCCAGCGGCGTCAACCCGGCCGAGGCCCTGCGCTATGAGTGATGTGGTTCTGCAAGGGGTCGATCTGCACAAGCGTTATCGCGAAGGCCGCGGCGCCGACGTGCTGGACGTGACGGTGCTGCGCGGCGTCAGCCTTTCCATCGCACGCGGCCAGACGCTGGCGGTGGTGGGCGCGTCAGGGTCGGGCAAGAGCACGCTGCTGCACCTGCTGGGCGGGCTGGACGCGCCGACCTCGGGCCGCGTCGAGCTGATGGGGCGCGACTTCGCAGCAATGGGTGCCGCCGAACAGGGCCGCTGGCGCAATCTGCACCTGGGTTTCGTCTACCAGTTCCACCACCTGCTGCCCGAGTTCAGCGCGCTCGACAACGTGGCCATGCCGCTGCGCATCCGGCGCCAGCCGGTCGCGCAGGCACAGGCCGCGGCGCAGGCCATGCTGGCGCGTGTGGGCTTGTCGCAGCGCGTTCACCATGCGCCGTCGCAGATGTCGGGCGGCGAACGCCAGCGCGTGGCGATCGCGCGTGCCTTGGTCACGCAGCCTGCCTGTGTGCTGGCCGACGAGCCCACCGGCAATCTCGACCGCGAGACCGCGCACGGTGTGTTCGAGCTGATGTTGCAGTGCGCGCGCGAACAGGGCACGGCCTTCGTCGTCGTCACGCACGACAACGCGCTGGCGGCACGCTGCGGCCAGACGCTGACGCTGGAACGCTGATGCCGTTCGAATGGCAGATCGGCTGGCGCCTGGTGCGGGCGACCCGCGGCGCACAAGGCGGCGGCTTCGTCTCCTTCATCGCCGGCGTGGCCATGCTGGGCATCACGCTGGGCGTGGCCGCGCTGATCGTGGTGCTGTCGGTGGTCAACGGCTTTCAGCGCGAGGTGCGCGACCGCATGCTCGACGTCGTGCCACAAGTGGATGTGCAGGACCCGCGCGCCGGCGCACGGGTCGCCGCACCGGCGCTGATCGATCAGTTGCGCCACTGGCCCGGCGTCACCGGGGCGGCACCCTTCATCAGTCTGCCGGCGCTGCTGGGCCGCGGCGACACGCTGCGCGGCGTCTTGATCCGCGGCATCGACCCAGCGCTGGAGCCGCAGGTCAGCAGCCTGATCCAGCGCCTGCCGGCCGACGTTCGAGGCTCGCTGCAGCCCGGAACCCGGCACGTGCTGCTGGGGCGCGAACTGGCGCGCACGCTGGCCGTCAAGCCTGGCGACGCGGTGACCCTGGTGCGACCGGCCGAAGCGGCCGGCGAGGCGCCGCGGCTGCTGCCGCTGACCGTGAGCGGCGTGTTCGAAAGCGGGCACTACGAGTTCGACAGCACGCTGGCGCTGATGCACCTGCAGGACCTGGCGCTGCTGGCCGGTGCGCAGGGCGCCAGCGGCGTGGCACTGCGTCTGGCCGACGCACAGCAGGCACCGGCCGTGGCCGCAGCGCTGCGGCAGGCGCTGGACCCGCAGCTGATCGTCGGCGACTGGACGCGCACCAACCGCACCTGGTTCGAGTCGGTACAGATCCAGAAACGCATGATCGGCCTGATCCTGGCGCTGATCGTCGCGGTGGCGGCGTTCAACCTGATGTCGATGATGGTGATGACGGTGACCAACCGGCGCGGTGACATCGCGATCCTGCGCACGCTGGGCGCCAGCCCGGCATCGGTGATGGGCATTTTCATGATCCAGGGCGCGGCCAGCGGCCTGGTGGGCACGGCCGGCGGCCTGCTGCTGGGGCTGGGGCTGGCGCTGAACCTGAACCGCATCGTGCCGGCAATCGAACACCTGGTGGGTCGGCCGCTGCTCGACGCGCAGGTCTACCTGATCGACCACATGCCCAGCGACCCGCGCGCCGCCGAGGTCGGCTGGATCGCCGCCGTGTCGCTGGCGCTGGCCGTGGGCGCCACGCTGTATCCCAGCTGGCGCGCCAGCCGGGTCGACCCGGCCGAGGCGCTGCGCACCGAATAGGCCGCTTGCAGGGCAAGACCCTGAGGCCCGGCCCGGTGGGCGAAGTGCCGGACAATGCGCAAGTGCACCTGCTCAACGCCGACCTGCATTCGCATTCCACCGTCTCCGACGGCACCCTGCAACCCGAAGCGCTGGCCCAGCGCGCCGCGGACCGCGGCGTCGAACTGTGGGCGCTGACCGACCACGACGCGCTGGCCGGTCAGGCGCGGGCCCGCGAGGCCGCACTCGACCTGGGGCTGGCCTGGCTGACCGGCACCGAGGTCTCGGTCACCTTCGCCGGCGAAACGGTGCACGTCATCGGGCTGGGCTTCGATGCCGACAACCCCGACCTGATCGCAGGGCTTGCCACCACGCGCGGCGGCCGTTTGCAGCGCGCGCGCGAGATGGCCGACAGTCTGGGGCGTGCCGGCATCCCGGGTGCACTGGACGGTGCGCTGTCCTATGTCGAAGACCCGCAGGCGGTGACACGCACGCACTTTGCGCGTTTCCTGGTCGATCGTGGCATCTGCAGCGATGCGCATGAGGTCTTTCGCCGCTTTCTCAACGAGGGCAAACCGGGCTTCGTGCCGCACCGCTGGGCGAGGCTGGGCGACGCGGTGAAGTGGATCACCGGCGCCGGCGGCATGGCGGTGGTGGCGCACCCGGCGCGCTGCCGTTTTTCGCCCACGGCCGAATTTGCGCTGTTCAGCGAATTCGTCGCCCATGGCGGACGCGGCGTGGAGGTGATGGTGTCGGCGCACAACGATCTCGAACGCCGACGCTTCGCCGACATCGCGCTCGAGTTCGACCTGCACGCCTCGCGTGGCAGCGATTTTCACGACCCGGTCGAGAGCCGCTGCGATCTCGGCAGCCTGCCCGATCTGCCGGGCACGCTGCGCCCGGTGTGGCAGGCCCTGGCGCCGCGCATACAAGGCCTGCGCGACCAGGCCCTCAGTCGTAGCGCCTGAGCACCGTCTCCAGCCAGGCGCCCATCAACAGGCCGATCTTGCGGTAGCCGTCGCGCGTGCAGTGGATCTCGTTGGCCCAGTCACCCGAGGGGCCTGTGGCCGAGGGGTCGGGTGGATCGAGCACCACACGAGCGGCGGAATCGAACACATGCACCTGCGGCAGCGGGTCGCTGCCCTGGTCCATGTCCAGCGACAGGATCAGCTCGCGCAGGCGCTGGAACAGCAGCGTGGCCACGCCCTGGCGCTCATCGGGCGGGATGCCGTAGGCCAGCAGCGCCGGGTACAGCCAGCCCTGTGGCGCCAGGACCGGAATGCCCAGTGGCCACACGGTGGGCACGGCGTAGGTGTGCAAAAAAATCGGCCGACCGCTGCTGTCACCCTCGTCACGCCGCGCCGCCAGCGCATGGAAGTTGGCACGCAGATAAGCCGCCAGCCGCTGCCAGCCGGGCTGGCTGATCCAGCGCGCCGCGCCGGTCAGCCCCGGCTGCCAGGTGCTGGCTTCGGCGGCGGTCAGGAACAGCCGCTGCCCGGGCGCTGCGGGGCTGCCGTCGGCATGTGTGGCGCGGTGCTGGGCAGCGTCGATCAGGTCATTGCCGCCGGCAGACACAAGCAGCGCGTACCACCAGCGTTGCCAGGGCTCTTGCCGCAGCAGGCGGTCGAAGTAGGGGTCGTCGATGCCATCACTCATCTGCTGCAGCGTGTTGCCGGGGTAGGCGCAGCTGACGATGGTGGTGGCCTTCGCGAAATCGAGCTCATACAGCAGATTGGACGGTGGCAGCCCGGTCAGCGCACCCAGCGTGAACCAGGAGTCGCCTTCGGCCAGAAAGACGCGGCTGCCCGACAGGTCAGGCGGTTCGCCCTGGAACAGACGGCTCGACGGGATGACGTCGATCGGGCGCATGGTGGGTCTTCAGGAATGGATGTAATTCTTGAGCTGCGCGATCGTCATCTCGTGGTCTTTGATCATGTCGGCCATCAGGTCGCGGATCGAGATCATGCCGATCACACGTTCACCGTCGACCACCGGCAGGTGGCGGATGCGCTTCTCGCGCATCAGTGCCATGCAGTCGCGGGTGCGTGTGGCCGGGCCGACCGTGAAGACGTCGGCCGTCATGATCTCGGCAACCAGGGTCTCCTTGCTGCTGCGCCCCTGCAGCGCCACCTTGCGCGTGTAGTCGCGCTCGGACATCACACCCACCATGCTGCCGCCGTCCATCACCACCAGTGCACCGATCTCGTATTCGGACAAGCGCTTGAGGGCGTCGAAGACGCTGGCGCCTGGTTCCACCGTGCGCAACGTGGTCTGGCCCTGCCGCAGCAGTTCTGACACTGGCTTCATCCCTGCCTCCATCGCGGCTGCAAACAGCGCCGCTTGCGCCTGCAGACTACACAACTTGCCTGGCACACGCCAGTGCAGCGGCCTTGCGGCGGCGCGGGTCAGACCACGCGTGCCATGATTTGGCGATGCCGCCTGCCGCCCTGCCCTCTCCCTCTCCCGACGGCCCCGCGGCCCGACCGCTGCGCCGCTGGCGGGCGCGCGCCGCCCTGGCCGCGCTGGCGCTGTTGACGCTGGTCGGCTGCGCCACGCTGGACGAACAGCAGCGACGCTGGATCTTCCAGCCGTCCGAGCGCAGCTGGGCCGGCAGCGCCGCGGCCGCCCAGGGCATGCAGGACGTGTGGATCGATTTCAGCTCGGTCGAGTCCGGCCAGCAGGCGCGTCTGCACGGCCTGTGGCTGCCGGCGGCCGCACCCGACGCGCCGGTGCTGCTGTACCTGCACGGGGCACGCTGGGACGTGCGCAGCAGCGCCTGGCGCATGCGCCGCATGGCCGATCTGGGGTTTGCCGTGCTGGGCATCGACTACCGTGGCTTCGGGCAGAGCACGCCGCAGCTGCCATCCGAGGCCATGGCCTACGAAGACGCCCGTGCCGCCTGGAACTGGCTGGCCCGGCAGCATCCGCACGCGCGGCGCTTCGTGTTCGGCCATTCACTGGGTGCAGCGATCGCCGTTCACCTGGCCACCGAGGTCGACGATGCCGCCGGGCTGATGGTGGAAGGTGGCTTCACCAGCATCGTCGACGTGGTGCGCAGCTTCAAGTGGGGCTGGCTGCCGGTCGGGCCGCTGATCACGCAGCGCTTTGACGCTGGCGAGCGCATCACGCTTCTGCGCACACCGCTGCTGGTGGTGCATGGCAGTGCAGATCAGCTGATCGCGCCGGAACTCGGCCGCGCGCTGTACGAGCGTGCGCCATCGCCCAAGCGTTGGGTGCTGGTGGAAGGTGGCACACACCACAACACCAACGGCCTGGCGACGCAGCAGTACCGGCTGGCGCTGACCGAATTGTTCGGCATGGCCACGGGGCACTGAAGCCATCCCGGCGCGCGCCCGTATCCTCGGGCCCATGACCACTCGCAACGAGGTCGAACCGCGCGCCGCCTGGGTCGTTGTCTGGGCCTGCTTCGTGGCACTGGCGGTGATCTTCGGCGTGGCCTATTCCTTTGCCGCGCTGTTCGAGCCGCTGCAACAGCAGTTCCACGCCCGGCGCGCCGACGTGTCGCTGATGTTCGGCCTGTCGGGCCTGCTGTACTTCGTGCTCGGCGCCGGCGCCGGGATGCTGGCGGACCGTTTCGGCCCGCGCGCGGTCACCTCGGCGGGCATGCTGTGCATCGCCGCCGGCCTGATGGCCGCCAGCCTGGCCGGCAGCCTGAACGGCGTCATCCTGGCCTACGGACTGGGCGTGGGCCTGGGCATCGGCCTGGTCTATACGCCGGCCATCGCCTGCGTGCAGCCCTGGTTCACGCGCCGGCGCGGCATGGCCGCAGGCCTGGCCAGCGCAGGCATCGGCGCGGGCACGCTGGTGGTGCCGCTGGCCATCGCCGCGCTGCTGTTGCGCATGGACTGGCGCGGCACGCTGCAGGCGCTGGCCGCCGGCGTGCTGCTGCTGGGTCTGGCCGCCACCGTGCTGCTGCGCCGTGCGCCCGCAGCCACGGCCCAGGGCGGGCGCGCGGTGGCCGGCCATACGCTGGGCCAGTCGCTGCGCAGCCCGTCGTTCCGCTGGCTGTACCTGATGTGCCTGCTGGCATCGCCGTCGATGTTCGTGCCCTTCGCCCACGTCTCGGCGGCGGCGCGCGACCTGGGTGTGTCCGACGTGCGCGCCGTCGGCCTGGTCGGGCTGATCGGCATCGGCTCGCTGACCGGGCGCTTTGCGATCGGGGCCCTGGCCGACCGCATCGGCCGACCGATCACGCTGATGCTGATGCAGGTGTCGCTGGGCGCGTCGCTGGCCCTGTGGGGCCTGGCCGGCGGCTACCCGGCGTTTGCCGTGTTCGCACTGTGGATGGGGCTGAGCTACGGCGGCATCGTGTCGCTGATGCCGGCGCTGTGCATGGACTTCTTCGGCGCGCGCGCGGTGTCGTCGATCATCGGCGTGCTGTACACCGGCGCCGCCCTGGGCAACCTGGCCGGGCCCTGGGTCGCCGGCTGGGTGTTCGACCGCAGCGGCAGCTACCAGGCCGTGATCTGGGGCTGCATCGCGCTGTCGGCGTTGGCCACGCTGGCCACCTGGCAGGCGGTCAAGCCGCCAGCGCGCAATTGACCGGACGCGCGCCCAGCGCCTCAGTCAGCACCGCGGGCAGCAGGCTGACCAGGTAGCCGCGGCGGCCGCCGTTGATCAGGATGCGCGGCAGCGCCAGCACCGTCGCTTCCACGTAGACCGGCATCACCTTGCGGGTGCCGAAAGGTGAGGTGCCACCGATCAGATAACCGCTGTGGCGCTGCGCCACCTCGGGCTTGCAGGGCTCGACCGCCTTGGCGCCAATGGCGCGCGCCAGGTTCTTGGTACTCACCTGACAGTCGCCATGCATCAGCACGATCAGCGGCTGCGCCTTGTCGTCCTGCATCACCAAGGTCTTGACGACCTGGTGTTCGGACACGCCCAGCTGGCGCGCCGACTCGGCCGTGCCGCCATGCTCGACGTAGTCGTACGGGTGCTCGCTGAAGCTCACACCGGCATGGCGCAGCCACTGCGTGGCCGGGGTTTCGCTGACATGGGCCGGCTTCTTCATCGCGCGGGGGCGCGGCGCGCACGTTGCGCACGGTCCTGTTCCCGCTCTTCTTCCTGCAGGCGCAGCACGCGGCGCTGCACCTTGCCGGTGGTGGTCATCGGCAAGGCGTCGATGAACTCGATCTCCTTCGGGTATTCGTACGGCGCCAGCTGACCGCGCACATGGCGCTGCAGCTCGGCCACCAGCGCATCGCTGCCGGCAAAGCCCGGCGCCAGAACGATGTAGGCCTTCACCAGCGCCCCGCGCTCGGCGTCAGGCTTGGGCACCACCGCGGCGTTGGCCACCGCCGGGTGCTTGACCAGGCAGTTCTCCACCTCGCTGGGGCCGATGCGGTAGCCGGCGGCCTTGAAGACATCGTCGCTGCGGCCCTGGTACCAGAGATAGCCGTCGGCATCCATCACCGCCGTGTCGCCGGTGCGGCACCACGAATCGCCCGTATCGCCGGTGAACTTGGCGCGCGTGGCTGCTTCATTGCGCCAGTAGCCCAGAAAGAACACCGGGTCGGCATGCCCGTGCACGTCCAGCCGGTGCAGGGCCACATCGCCGGGTATGCCGCGCGCGCACTCGCGGCCCTGGTCGTCGATCACCGCCACCCGGTGGCCCGGGTAGGCCCGCCCCATGCTGCCCGGTCTGGCCGGCCAGGCCGGCTGACGTCGCCCGTTGACGTCGACATAGCTGGCGCAGTTGCCGACGATGTAGTTGATCTCGGTCTGGCCGAACATTTCGTTCACGCCCACACCCAGCTGGTCGCGGCACCAGTCGAAGACGGCGTCGCCCACCGCCTCGCCGGCGCTCATCAGGGCGCGCAGACTCAGCCGGTAGTGGCGCTGCGGTTCGGGCACGGCCTTCATCATCGCCTTCAAGGCGGTGGGAAAGAGGAAGCTGTGCGTCACGCGGTGGCGCTGCAGCAGATCAAAGGCCCGCTCAGGGCTGAAGCGGCCCTGGTAGGCAACGATGCAACGGCCGAAGTACAGCGAAGGCAGCAGTGCGTCCATCAGGCCGCCGGTCCAGGCCCAGTCGGCCGGGCTCCAGAACACCTCGTCGTCGTCGACGCCGAACCAGTTCTGGCTGCAGACGAAGCCGCTGAGGTTGCCGATCAGCGCGCGCTGCGGGATCAACGCACCCTTGGGGGGCCCGGTGGTACCACTGGTGTAGATCAGCACCGCCGGATCGTCAGCGGCCGTGTCGTGTGCATCGAATCCGTCCGCGGCCTGGCGCAGCAGTGCATGCCATTCCAATTCACCGGGCGCGATCGCGCCACCCAGCGTGATCACGCTGCGCAGCGCCGGGCAATCGGCGCGCACCGCGCGCAGGTTGGCCATCGCGCCTTCGTCGGCCAGTGCCAGCACAGCGCCGCTGTCCTGCAGACGGTAAGCCAGTGCGTCGGGGCCGAACAACATCGACAACGGCATCGCCACCGCGCCCAGCTGCGCCACCGCGATCTGCGCGATCGCCGTCTCGGGCCGCTGCGGCAGCACCAGGGCCACGCGGTCGCCGACACCGACGCCGGCATCCCGCAAGGCGTTCGACAAGCGGTCGGCCCGGGCCTGCAACTGGGCGTAACTCAGCTCGCCCGCGGCACCGTCTTCGGTTTCCCAGCGCACCGCGATGCGCTGGGCATGCAGCGGGTTGTCAGCCCAGCGGCGGCTGCACAGCTGGGCGATGTTCATGCGTGCCGGCACCTGCCAGCGAAAGCTGCAATGCAGCTCGGCGTGCGCGTCGTGGCAGCTTGCGGCCGCGCGGTGGGGTTGGGATTGAACTGGGGTCATCGGTCACTCTCCGTGTGCCGCGTCGGCGCCTGACGTTCAAGTTTGATCGGGTCGGGCCGAAACCGCAGACAGACCCATTGTCCTGCTGCCCCAGACGCCATGACCTTCACCTCCTTGTCCACCGTCAAGCATCGCCTGTCCGTCGGACGGCCGCTGCCTTTCAACGTGCGCGACGAGACGGGCGCGCTGCTGCTCAGCCGCGGCCACGTGATCGAATGCCACGAGCAGCTGGAAGCGCTGTGCCAGCGCGGCGCGCTGATCGACATTGACGAACTCTTGAGCGGCCGCGAAAAGGCCCTGCATGCGCCGCGCGAGGCCCTGCCGGGCCTGTGGGCCGAGGGTCTGGGCCGCATCGCCACCACGCTTCGATCGCTGCAGGGCGGCACCTTCAGCAGTGCCATCGATGACGCCAGTGATCAGGTCCTGGGGCTGGTCGAAAGGGACCCCAACCTGGCCATCTTCCAGGTGCTGACGCACAACGCCGACGCCGACACCGCCTACGGCGCGCGGCGGTCGCTGCACGCGGCGATCACGAGCTATCTGGTGGCACACCGCCTGGGCTGGGACGCCGGTCCGCTGGAGCGTGTGTTCAAGGTCGCGCTGACGATGAACCTGTCGATGCTGGAACTGCAGGGCGAACTGGCACGCCAGCGCACGGCACCCACGGCCGCACAGCGCGCCGACCTGATGACGCACCCGATGCGCAGCGTCGAACTGCTGATGCAGGCCGGCATCGACGACGACGACTGGCTGCAGGCGGTGGCACGCCACCACGAGCAGGAAGACGGCAGCGGTTACCCCACCGGCCGCAGCGACGTCGGCGAGCTGGCGTCGCTGGTGCGCCGCGCTGACGTCTACACGTCCAAGCTGTCGTCGCGATCGCACCGCGAGGCCTTGTCGGCCGACCAGGCCGGCCGCCAGATGTTCATGCAGGACCCGGGGCACCCGATGACGGCCGCGCTGGTGAAGGAGTTCGGCATCTACCCACCGGGCTGCTACGTGCGGCTGGCCAGCGGCGAGACCGGTGTGGTGGTGCAGCGCGGGCCGACGGTGACGACACCGATCGTGGCATGTTTGACCAACCCGCGCGGCGCTGCATTGCCAGCGCCGGTTCGCATGGACACGTCGATCACGCGGCACCAGGTGCAGTGTGTGATCGGCGAAAGCAGCGTCAACCACAAGCTGACGTTGGACAAGCTGATCAGCACGCTGTCCTGAGCCCGTCTGGCGGCTGAGAACCGATCGTCGTCAGCGCGCCTTCGCGGCCAGTGCGCGGTAGTGGGCAGCGCGGTCGACATCGCCACGCGCGGCGTGGATCTCGGCGATCTCGTCGAACACCTCGGGGTCCTGCTCGCCCGTGACCGCCCAGTCGGACGCCAACGCCTGCTGCATGCCCAGGGCCTCATCCTGCCGTCCCAGCAGCCGCAGCGTGTGCGCCACCATCCAGCGCGCGATGAGCACGTTGCGCGGCCGCCCCGCACGCCGGTAGGCCGCCAGCGCATCCTGCAGCACCGGCAGGGCCTGGGCATGGCGGCCCGCCTCATTGAGCGTGACACCGATGTTGTTCAGCGCCGCCGCGTCCCAGCGCCGTGCCCGCGGGTCCTGCGCGTTCTGTGCGTAGGCCACCACACGTCGGTTGACCGCAATCTGCGCGTCGGGCGTGGTCTGCACCAGAGCCAGCATGTGCAGCGCATCGGCGGCCAGAAACTCCAGCCGCTGACGATCGGCCAGCTCGAACGCGGCCTGGAACAGCGGCCCCGCGTCAACCGACCGGCCCGACGAACGCAGCGTGCGGCCACGCTCGAGCAGCGCATGCACGCGCGGCGCGGCGCCGGCACGCGCCAGCAGCGGCTCGATCGTGTCGAGCTCTTGCGTGGCGGCGTCGAACTGCCCGCGCAGGCTGTGCGTGCGGGCGATCTGCGTGCGCAGCACCAGCGCGTCGTCGCCCGTCGCCCCCTGCAGCGCCTGGCGAAAGCGCAGCTCGCTGACATCGGGCCGGGCAAAGTCCCACAGCGCGTCGAGGTCGACCGCGGCCTGCACGGCTGAACCGGGCAGCGCCAGTGCGGCCATCAGCAGCCCGGCCGCAGGATTCATGCCTTGCCGCCGCCCAGATCGCGCAGCGCGTCACCAGTGACGCGGCAAATGCGCCAGTCAGGCATCACGGTCGCACCCATGCGCTCGTAAAAACCGATCGCATTGGCGTTCCAGTCGAGCACCGACCATTCGAAGCGGCCGCAGCCGCGTTCCACGGCCAGCTCGGCCAGCCTGCGCAGCAGCGCCTGGCCGATGCCCAGCTTGCGGTGCGTGGGGCGCACGAACAGATCCTCCAGGTACAGACCGGGCTGGGCCAGAAAGGTGGAGAAGTTGGTGAAGAAGAGTGCAAAAGCCGCCACCTCGCCCTTGCTGGCACCGTCATCGATCTCAGCCACCATGGCCTCGGCCACCGGCCTTTCGCCGAACAGGTGCGGGCGCAGCTTTTCGGGCGTGACCTGCAGCAGGTGCGTGAGCTGCTCGAACTCGGCCAGTTCGCGGATCAGGCCGACGATGGGCTGCACATCGCGCAGCTCGGCGGCGCGCAACTTGAATGAGGGGGAAGGTTCGGGACTGGGCATGGTGGCGATTGTCGCAGCGCTTGCAGCGACCTGTCGGCAGCGCGACTACAGTGCTGGTCAATGAATACCGTCAGCCCCTACGCACCCCGAAGACATTGCACCAGCCACTTCGAACCCATCCGCGGCCTGCGTTGCCATGTGCGGCAGTGGGGTGACGCCAGCCTGGTCAGGCCCGATCGGCCGCCGCTGGTATTGACGCATGGCTGGATGGACATGGGTGCGTCGTTCCAGTTCGTCGTCGACGCGCTGGCGCAGGCCGATGGTTTCGAACGCTGGGTGCTGGCACCCGACTGGCGCGGCTTCGGCCTCAGCGCGGCGCCCGTGGCCGACAGCTACTGGTTTCCCGACTACCTGGGCGACCTCGATGCCGTGCTCGACCGCCTGTGGCCCGAAGGCGCGCTCGACCTGGTGGGCCACAGCATGGGCGGCAACCTGGTGATGGTCTACGCCGGCTTGCGCCCGCAGCGCATCCGCCGGCTGGTCAACCTGGAAGGCTTCGGCATGCCGGCCACGAGGCCTGCGCAGGCACCGCAGCGCCTGGTGCAGTGGCTGGACCAGCTGAAGACCCCCGAACGCCTGCGCCCCTATGCCGACCTGGCCGCCGTGGCAGCGCGGCTGATGGCCAACGACCCGTTGCTGACGGCCGACAAGGCCGCCTGGTTGGCGCCGCACTGGGCCCGGCCGGCTGCCAGCGGGGGCTTCGAACTGCAGGCCGACCCGGCGCACAAGCGCATCAATCCGGTGCTGTACCAGGTCGACGAGGTGCTCGAAACCTGGAAGCACATCACTGCCCCGCTGCTGTGGGTCGACGGCGACCAGACCGACACCGCGAAATGGTGGGGGCACCGTTATTCGCGCGATGAATTCCATCGACGCCTCGGCGTCGTGAACCGGGTCGAGAAGCTGACCCTGTCACCCTGCGGCCACATGCTGCACCACGACCAGCCCGCGGCGCTGGCGCAGGCACTGGCCCGCTTCCTCGGCTGAACAGCCCGGCATGTGAAAATCGCGGGTTTCGCGAACCCCCGAAAGCCCCCTCATGGACATCGAACACGTCAACTCGATCGGCACTCTGCTTGCTGATCTGAGCGCCCGCACCCAGCAGCTCCGGGGGTATCTTTGACTACGACCGCAAAGCCCTGCGGCTGAACGAAGTCAACGCCGCGCTGGAGAACCCGGCGGTCTGGAACGAACCCAAGCGCGCACAGGAACTGGGCCGCGAGAAGAAGGGGCTGGAAACCGTGGTCGAGACGATCGACCATCTGAACCGCAACCTGTCCGACAACACCGAGCTGTACGAGATGTCCAAGGCCGAAGACGATTTCGATGGCCTGACGGCGATCGAGGGCGAGGCCCATCAGCTGCAGCAGACGGTCGAGCGGCTCGAGTTCCGGCGCATGTTCAGCAACCCGGCCGACCCCTTGAGCTGCTTCATCGACATCCAGGCCGGCGCCGGTGGCACCGAGGCCTGCGACTGGGCCGCGATGCTGCTGCGCCAGTACCTGAAGTACTGCGAACGCAAGGGCTTCACGACCGAGGTGATGGAAGAGACCGAAGGCGACGTGGCCGGCATCCGCAGCGCCACCATCAAGGTCGAGGGCGAATACGCGTTCGGCCACCTGCGCACCGAAACCGGTGTGCACCGCCTGGTGCGCAAGAGCCCCTTCGACTCGTCGGGCGGGCGCCACACCAGCTTCGCCAGCTTGTTCGTCTACCCCGAGGTGGACGATTCGATCGAGATCGAGATCAACCCGGCCGACGTGCGCGTGGACACTTTTCGCGCCAGTGGCGCCGGCGGCCAGCACATCAACAAGACCGATTCGGCGGTGCGTCTGACGCACATCCCGACCAACATCGTCGTGCAGTGCCAGAACGACCGCAGCCAGCACCGCAACCGCGACGAAGCCTGGCAGATGCTGCGCAGCCGCCTGTACGAGCATGAGATGCGCAAGCAGCGTGAGGCGCAGCAGAAGCTCGAGGACACCAAGACCGATGTCGGCTGGGGGCATCAGATTCGCAGTTATGTGCTGGACCAGAGCCGCATCAAGGACCTGCGCACCAACGTCGAGGTCAGCAACACGCAAAAGGTGCTGGACGGGGATCTCGACGGATTCATCGAAGCCAGCCTGAAGTCGGGCCTGTGATGCAGCGCGTGCAGGCCCTGCTGTTCGATCTGGACGGCACGCTGATCGACAGCATGCCGCTGCACCACGAGGCCTGGCGCGACTGGCATGCCAGTCAGGGCCTGCCCTTCGACGACGCCGGCTTCTTTGCCGCCACCGCAGGCCGCAGCAATGCCGAGATCCTGGCCGACCTGTTCCCGCGGCACGATGCCGCGGCGCTGACACGACTGGCCAATGCCAAGGAGGCGCTTTACCGTGCGCTGGCAGCCGAGCGGCTGACGCTGATTGCCGGCGCGCTGGACCTGCTGGACGCGGCACGCCAGCGCGGGCTGAAGCTGGCGATCTGCACCGCGGCACCGCCGGGCAACATCGAGATCGTGTTCCAACGATTCGCCTTGCGCGAGCGGGTCGACACCGTCACCAGCCCGGCCGACCCGCGCATCGGGGCCGGCCCCGACGAACGGCTGCGCGGCAAGCCGCACCCCGACATCTTCATCGAGGCTGCACGCCGGCTCGACTGCGACCCCGCACGCTGCATCGTGTTCGAGGATGCACCGCTGGGCGTTGAGGCCGCGCGCCGTGCCGGCATGCGCGCGCTGGCGCTGACCACGTCGCTGCCGGCTGCCGCCTTCACCACGTTTTCCAACCTGATCGGCGTTGCCGGCGACCTGCGCGCCTGTGACCTCGACACCCTGCTGCGAGACCCTACCCATGCGTGAAGGCACTGCCCCCGTGATCCGGCGTGAGGACTACCGCGCACCGGCGTTCTGGATCCGACGCGCCGACCTGGTGTTCGACCTCGATCCGGCCAAGACCATCGTGGCCAGCCGGCTCGAGATCGAGCGCAACGCCGACCGTCCGGGCGAGCCGCTGCGCCTGCACGGCGAGGGCCTGAACCTGATGCGCGTGCTGGCCGATGGTGAAAGTGTGTCGTTCCGGCACGAAGACGGTCAGCTGGTGATCGACCACCCGCCGGCGGCCGAGCACTTCGTGCTTGAGGTGCGCAACACCTGTGCGCCCGACAAGAACACCGAGTTGTCGGGCCTTTACACCAGCAACGGCAGCTTCTTCACGCAGTGCGAGGCCGAGGGCTTTCGCCGCATCACCTACTTCCTGGACCGGCCCGACGTGATGGCCGTCTACACCATCACGCTGCGTGCCGACAAGGCACGCTACCCGGTGCTGCTGAGCAACGGCAACCTGGTGGAACAGGGCGATCTCGACAGTGGCCGTCACTTTGCCAAGTGGCACGACCCCTACCCCAAGCCCAGCTATCTGTTCGCGCTGGTGGCCGGCCGCCTGGTGGCACGTGAGCAGCGCGTCAAGAGCCGCGGCGGCCGCGACCACCTGCTGCAGATCTACGTGCGACCGGGTGACCTGGAAAAGACCGAGCACGCCCTGAAGTCGCTGGTGGCGTCGCTGATCTGGGACGAGGCACGCTTCGGCCTGGCGCTGGATCTTGAGCGCTTCATGATCGTTGCGGTGGGCGACTTCAACATGGGTGCGATGGAGAACAAGGGCCTGAACATCTTCAACACGCAATACGTTCTGGCCAACGCCGCCACCGCCACCGATGCCGATTTCGAGGCCATCGAAAGCGTGGTCGGCCACGAGTACTTCCACAACTGGACAGGCAACCGCATCACCTGCCGCGACTGGTTCCAGCTGTCGCTGAAAGAGGGTTTGACGGTCTTTCGCGACCAGGAATTCAGCATGGACATGGCCGGCAGCGACAGCGCGCGCGCGGTGCGCCGCATTGACGCCGTGCGAACCCTGCGGCAGAGCCAGTTCCCCGAGGACGCCGGCCCGATGTCGCACCCGGTGCGGCCCGACAGCTACATGGCGATCGACAACTTCTACACCACCACGGTGTACGAAAAGGGCGCCGAGGTGGTGCGCATGATGCACACCCTGGTCGGGCGCGATGGCTTTGCGCGCGGCATGACGCTGTACTTCCAGCGCCACGATGGCCAGGCCGTGACCTGCGACGATTTTGCCCAGGCCATCGCCGACGCCAACCCTGAATCGCCGCTGGCGCAGCAGCTGGACACCTTCAAGCGCTGGTACTCGCAGGCTGGCACGCCGCGGCTGCATGCACGCGGTGTGCACGATACCGAACAACGCAGCTGGACGCTGACGCTGCGCCAGCACGCCGAGCCCTCGCCCGGCCAGGCCGACAAGCAGCCCTTCGTGCTGCCGGTGGCGCTGGGGCTGCTGGACCACGGCGGCCGCGCTCTGGCGCTGCATCTGCAGGGCGAAGCGGCGCCGCGTGGCCACCAGGCCCTGCTGGTGCTGAGCCAGGCCGAGCAGTCGTTCGTCTTCACAGATGTCGACACGCCGCCGGTGCCTTCGCTGCTGCGCGGCTTCAGCGCGCCGGTGTTGCTGGACGACGGCCTGTCGGATGCCGAACTGCTGCTGCTGCTGGCGCACGACAGCGACGCCTTCAATCGCTGGGAAGCCAGCCAGCGTCTGGCGCTGGCGCGGCTGCTGGCCGCACTGCAGGGGCCGGCACTGCTGCAGCTGGACCATGCCTTCATCGGCGCGATGCGCGATCTGCTGCGCGCACCGGGCCTGGATGCCGCGTTCAAGGAAATGGCCTTGACGCTGCCCAGCGAAAGCTACATCGCGGAAAGTCTGGACAAGGCCGACCCGCAGCGCATCCACAGCGTGCGCGAGCAGGCGCTGGACCAGCTGGGCGATCACTTGCACGACGACTGGCTGTGGGCCTGGAACCAGCACCAGGTCAGCGCCGGCTACGACCCCGGCCCCAAGCAGGCCGGCGCGCGCGCGCTGGCCAACCTGGCGTTGGCGATGTTGTGCCGCCATGCCGTGCGCAACGGGCAGGACACCTGGCCCGGCCGTGCCTTCCAGCGCGTGAAGGACGGCACCAACATGACCGACCGGCTGGGCGCACTGACGGCCCTGCTGGCCGCACGGTCGCCGCTGGCGACACCGGCCCTGCAGCGTTTTCACGCCGATCACCGCAGCGAACCCCTGGCGATCGACAAGTGGTTCCGCGTGCAGGCCAGTGCCCCCGAGGCCTTGGGCGAACACGGCGGCAGCGTGCTGGCGCGTGCGCGTGAACTGCTCAAGCACCCCGACTTCTCGCTGCGCAACCCGAACCGGGTGCGCAGCCTGGTGGTCGCGCTGTGCCGGGACAACCCGGCGGCCTTCCACCGGCCTGACGCTGCGGGCTACGTGTTCTGGGCCGATCAGCTGCTGGCCATCGACGCCATCAACCCGCAGCTGGCGGCGCGGCTGGCACGTGTGATGGACCGCTGGAGCACATTGACTGAGCCCTGCCGCAGCGCCGCCCACGAGGCGCTGGCGCGGGTGGTGGCGCGTGGCGACCTGAGCACCGACACGCGCGAGATCGTCACGCGTGCGCTGGAGGCCCGGTGAGCCGTCGCGTCAGCCTGACCCAGTACCTGGTCGAGCAGCAGCGCGAGCATGGCCGCATCCCAGGGCAGCTGCGGCTGCTGATCGAGGTGGTGGCACGCGCCTGCAAGCACATCGCAATCTCGGTCAACAAGGGTGCACTGGGCGACGTGCTGGGCAGCACCGACAGCGAGAACGTGCAGGGCGAAGTGCAGAAGAAGCTGGACATCATCAGCAACGCGGTGCTGATCGAGGCCAACGAATGGGGCGGCCACCTGGCGGCCATGGCGAGCGAGGAGATGGACACCATCCACGTCGTGCCCAACCGCTATCCGCAAGGCGAGTACATGCTGCTGTACGACCCGCTGGACGGCAGCAGCAACATCGACGTCAACGTGTCGATCGGCACCATCTTCAGCGTGCTGCGCAAAGTGGGCCATGCGCGCGGCGTGTCGGAAGAAGACTTCCTGCAACCGGGCAAGTACCAGGCCGCTGCCGGCTACTGCGTGTACGGGCCGCAGACCCAGCTGGTGCTGACCGTGGGTAACGGCGTGACGATGTTCACGCTGGACCGCGAGAGCGGATCGTGGGTGCTGACCCAGCCGGAAGTGCGTGTGCCTGACGACACCAAAGAGTTCGCGATCAACATGAGCAACCTGCGTCACTGGGCGCCGCCGGTACGCCGCTACATCGACGAATGCCTGGCCGGCAAGGACGGCCCGCGAGGCAAGGACTTCAACATGCGCTGGGTGGCCAGCATGGTGGCCGACGTGCACCGCATCCTGACCCGCGGCGGCATTTTCCTGTACCCCTGGGACCAGCGCGAGCCCGACAAGCCGGGCAAGCTCCGCCTGATGTACGAGGCCAATCCGATGGCCTTCCTGATCGAACAGGCCGGTGGCATGGCCACCAACGGCCGCCAGCGCATCCTGGACATCACGCCGACCAAGCTGCACGAACGCGTCAGCGTGATCCTGGGGTCGAAGAACGAGGTCGAACGCGCCACCGCCTATCACGGCGACGCCGATTGACATGGGGATGCTGTACCTCGTGCGCCATGGCCAGGCCTCGTTCGGCGCTGCCAACTACGACCAGCTCAGCGACCTGGGGCAGCGCCAGTGTCAGCGCCTGGGCAAGTACTTTCGCGACCGCGGACAACGCTTCGACGCCGTGGTGCGTGGGTCGCTGCAGCGGCACGCACAGTCGCTGCAAGGCATCGTCGATGGTTACGGCGGCCTGCCGGCCGAAACCGTACACCCGGCCTTGAACGAATACGACAGCGCGGCCGTGCTGCGCACCGTGCACCCCGAAGCGCTGGAAGCACCCCGCACGCACGAGGCTTACAAGGCCCACTTTCGTCTGCTGCGAGAAGGCCTGCAGGCCTGGATGGACGGTCGCGTGGCGCCCGAAGGCATGCCCAGCTACGCCGACTTCGTCGGCGGCATCCAGACCGTGCTGACGCAGCTGCGCGAGTCGCACCAGGGTGACGTGCTGATGGTGTCCAGCGGCGGCCCGATCGCCACCGCCGTGGGTAGTGTGCTGGGCGCGCCGGCACACTCGACCATCGAGCTCAACATGCGCATCCGCAACAGCGCCATCACCGAGTTCAGCGCCACGCGCCACCACTACGTGCTGCACAGCTTCAACCACCTGCCGCACCTGGACGCCCGCGAGTTCGCCGACTGGGTCACCTACACCTGAGGCCCGCCGCGCGCCGCGCACGATATACTTGCGAGCTTGATTCCTGGCGTCGCCGAGACACCGGGATCAAAGCCGGTGTAGCTCAGTTGGTAGAGCAGCGCATTCGTAATGCGAAGGTCACCAGTTCGACTCCGGTCACCGGCACCAACAGGATCAAGGGGTTGGCACTTTCAATGTGCCAACCCCTTTGTGCTTTCAGGGACCACACCAAGTCCTGCACTGCATTCGACCTTACGCTGCCAACGTGAAGCCGACCTCGGTGATGCCGCCCTGCGAGCGCGCCAGCGTGCGGCCGGCATGCATCCGTGCGATGGCAGCCACGATCGCCAGGCCCAGACCGTGGTGCTGCAGTTCACCGTCGCAGCAGCGTGAATCATCACCGCGGAAGAAGCGGTCGAACAGGCGTGGCAGCTGTTGCGGTGCGATGGCCTGTCCTTGATTGCGCACCAGCACCTGGACCTCAGCCCCGTCGGCCGCTGGCGCCGCCTCACCACCAATCTGCACCTGCACGGTCGACCCCGGCGACGCAAAGCGCGTGGCGTTGCCCAGCAGGTTGGACAGTGCGCGCTTGAACAATGGCTCGTCGACTGCCAGCTGCGCATCGCCGACCACCTCGAGCTTGAGCCCGGCTTCGTCCAGTGTGCCTTCGTGAAACTCGGCCACCTGTCGCGCCAGTTCGGCCAGGCTGACCGGCTGACCACGGCGCGCCACCGCGCCGCGGTCGGCATTCGACAGGAACAGCATGTCGTTGACCAGTGCCGACAGGCGCTGCATCTCTTCCAGGTTGCTGGCCAGTGTGTCCCGCAGCGATTCGCACGACCGCTCACGCGACAAGGCGATTTCGGTCTCGCCAATTAGCGTGGCCAGCGGTGTGCGCAGTTCGTGTGCAACATCGGCGTTGAAGCCTTCGAGCTGTGCCGCTGCACGTTCGAGCCGGTCCATCAAGGCATTGAACTGTTCGATCCAGGGCTGAAGCTCTTCGGCCGGTTGGTCGAGTTTCAAGCGCTGGTCCAGGCGTCGAGGTGAAATCGCCCGCGTCTGCGCGGCCAGGTCGGCCAGCGGTTTCAGGTCGCGCTGCACCATCCAGCGAATGCCCATGCCGGTGAGCGCGGCACAGCCCAGCGTGGCCACCAGCAAGGTCACGGCCAGGCCCTTGAGCATGCGGGTGTCGTGCGTGACGTCGACCTCGAGATGACCCCGTACTTCGCCCCCTGCGATCCGCTGCGCCGGCACGATGAAGTCGTTGCCGATGCGGTCACGGAAGACCGGGTTGTCGGCATCGCGGTAAATGGTCGAACCGTCGCCGCGCGACAGGGTCAGCAGCGTGCCGGCACGCGCGGGCTCGAACAGGGCAAGGCGGGCCAGCAGCTGCGTCTCGCCGGCCTCGCAGGCCGCGCCGACGGCCTGGGTCAGCACCTTGGTCTTGTCAGCCAGCGTGTCCATCTGCGCGTCGTGCAGTCGCATCGCCGTGGCCGAATAGATGATCGCACTGGCCGCACCCAGGGCGGCCAGCATCAGCACCGCCAGCGTGCGTGCCAGGCGCTTGCTGATCGACGGCGTGTTGCAGGCGGTCAGGGTCAAGGTGCGCGCTCCTCGAGCACGTAGCCCATGCCGCGCACGGTGTGTAGCAGCTTGCTCGGGAAGGGGTCGTCAAGCTTGGCGCGCAGCCGGCGCACGGCCACCTCCACCACGTTGGTGTCGGAGTCGAAATTCATGTCCCACACCTGTTCGGCCAGCGTGGTGCGCGACAGGATCTGGCCGCGACGGCGCAGCAGCAGCGCCAGCAGGTTGAATTCCTTGGGCGTCAGGTCGAGGCGCTCACCGGCACGCTGAGCACGATGCCCGATGAGGTCGAGTTCGAGATCGGCCAGGCGAAGTTCGGTGGCCTGTGCCGGTGCACCGTTGGTCGCTCCGCGGCGGATCAAGGCACCCACACGCGCCAGCAGCTCGGAGAAGGCGAAGGGCTTGACCAGATAGTCGTCGGCGCCGCCTTCGAGCCCACGCACGCGATCTTCGACCTTGTCACGCGCAGTCAGCATCAGCACGGGTGTCTTCCGCCCCTGCTGGCGCATCGCAGCCAACACACCGAAGCCATCGATGCCGGGCAGCATCACGTCCAGCAGCACCAGGTCGTATTCACCGCCGATGGCCAGGCGCCGGCCTTCGATGCCGTCATGCGCCAGGTCGACGACATGACCACTCTCGCTCAGGCCCTTGTGCAGGTACTGGGCCAGCTTGACTTCGTCTTCGACGACCAGGAGTCGCATGGTGTTGGTGTGTATGTAAGGGCCAGGAATGACATGAATGGTCGCATTTTTCAGGTCACCGCCGGATTACGAATTTGTCATCCGGCTGTGCGGCAAGCGTGGGTTCGGGTTTCCACAATTCATTTCACGGCAGGCGAAGTAATCGCCTCCGATACAGCAAGAACACAGAGCCACAGTCACCTCGACCTCAGATTCAACACCAACCCCAGGAGCTTCACCATGAACCACATCACCACCCTTGCCGCCGCCATTCTGTCGCTGGCCGCCGCCGGCAGCGCCTTCGCCGAAAGCCCCGGCGCGCTGCCGCAAGCCCCCAGCGTTTCGCTGCTGAGCCGCGCCGCCGTTCAAGCCGATGTGCTGCAGGCCGTGGCCGCCGGCCAGGGCAGCGTCGGCGAAGCCGAACTGAACCGCGCCGAGCCCGTACTCGTGGCGCGCAGCCGAGACGCGGTGCGAATCGAAACCCTGGCCGCGATCGCCAGCGGCGAAGCGCAGGCACTGGGTGCCGAGACCAATGCCTTCGACGGCAACTTCAAGGCCAAGCGTTTCAGCGTGACAACGCGCATGGCGCAGGCAGGGCGCTGATCGCCTGGGCCGGCGCACTGCGCGCGGGCTGCCTTTTACAATGCCGGGGGATATGGAAACCCCCGGCAATCTGTTTTGCGTGGCCGCGCCCAGCGGCACCGGCAAGTCAAGCCTGGTACAGGCCCTGCTTCAGCTTGACTCGCACCTGGCGGTGTCGATATCTCACACCACCCGCGAACCGCGCGGCCAGGAGCAGGACGGCCGCGAATACTGGTTCGTGTCCGGCGCCGAGTTCCAGGCCATGCGCGACGGCGGCGAGTTCTTCGAGTGGGCGCTGGTGCACGGCAACTTGTACGGCACCTCGCGCCGCGCCATCGAGGCACGGTTGCAGGGCGGCGAAGATGTCGTGCTCGAAATCGACTGGCAGGGCGCGCTGCAGATCAAGCAGCTGTTCTCCCATGCGGTGCTGATCTTCATCCTGCCGCCAAGCTGGACCGAGCTGCAGCAGCGCCTGCATCGCCGCGGGGAAGACCGGCCCGATGTGATTGCGCAGCGCATGGCCAATGCGCGGGTCGAGGTGGCGCAGGCCCGGCACTTCGACTTTGTTATCATCAACGCCTTGTTCGAGACCGCGCTGTTCGACCTGAAGACGGTTGTTCATTCGCAGCGGTTGAAGTACGCGGCGCAATTGCGCAACCGTTCCCAGGTGTTTGCCGCGCTTGACCTCGTCTGAACGCGCCCCGTCAAACTCACTTTGTTGGAAGCAACCCATGGCCCGCATCACCGTCGAAGACTGCCTGAACAAGATCCCCAATCGCTTCCAGCTGGTGCTGTGTGCCACCTATCGCGCGCGCATGCTCAGCCAGGGCCATGCGCCGAAGATCGAGACCAAGAACAAGCCTGGCGTGACCGCGCTGCGCGAGATCGCCGCTGGTGAGGTGGGCATCGAGATGCTGCGCAAGGTGCCGATCTAGGCAGTTGCAAGGCACGACAGCGGGCGCCCGATGGGCGCCCGTTTTTCTTTGAGTCCCTGTTCCAGACCCGCGAAGTTGCAAGGCGTTAAATTCGGGACATGGGAATCCGCTCGCTGGCCGCCGAGTTCCTGCCCACCGCCTTGCAGGGCCTGGGCCGGATTGCGCATGGCCCGACACCGGCGCCGGTGGTCGAGGCATCGTCGTTTGCGGCACTGAGCGACAAGCTGGGATACCTGCCCAAGGCCGACCAGCGCCTCGTGCGTGACGCCTACAAGTTTGCCGACGAAGCCCACCTGGGCCAGTTCCGCGCCAGCGGCCAGCCGTACATCACGCATCCGATCGCAGTGGCCGGGCTGGTGGCCGACTGGCGGCTCGACGCCCAGGCCGTGATGGCCGCGCTGATGCACGACGCGATGGAAGACTGCGGCATCACCAAGCCACAGCTGATCGAACGATTCGGTGCCCCCACGGCGGATCTGGTCGACGGCCTGACCAAGCTCGACAAGCTGCGCTTCAGCACGCGCGAGGAAGGTCAGGCCGAGAGCTTCCGCAAGATGCTGCTGGCGATGGCGCGCGACGTGCGCGTCATCCTGATCAAGCTGGCCGACCGTCTGCACAACATGCGCACGATGGCAGCGATGCCCGCAGACAAGCGCCAGCGCATTGCACGCGAGACGCTCGACATCTACGCCCCGATCGCACATCGCCTGGGCCTGAACCAGACCTACCGCGAACTGCAGGAACTGTCGTTCGAGCATCTTTACCCCTGGCGCAACGCGGCGCTGAGCAAGGCGGTGGCGCGCGCCCGCGGTACCCGGCGCGACATCGTCGAGCGGGTGCAGCGTGAAGTCGAAAAGGCCTTTGCCAAGCAAAAGTTCAAGATGCAGATCTCGGGCCGCGAGAAGACCGTCTACTCGATCTACCGAAAGATGCGTGAGAAGCACGACGGCTTTGCGCAGGTCAGCGACATCTTCGGCTTTCGCATCGTGGTGCCAACATTGCCCGACTGCTACCTGGCGCTGGGTGTGCTGCATCAGCTGTACAAGCCGGTGCCCGGGCGCTTCAAGGACTACATCGCGATCCCCAAAGCCAATGGCTACCAGAGCCTGCACACCACGCTGGTCAGTCCGCTGGGCACGTCGGTGGAGTTCCAGGTGCGCACCGAGTCGATGCACGCGGTGGCCGAGAAAGGGGTCGCGGCACACTGGCTGTACAAGAGCGGCGACCGATCGGGCAAGGGCGGCAAGGACAGCCTCGACCCGCAGCACCTGGGCGCGATCTGGCTGCAGTCGCTGATCGACATCCAGGACGAGACACGCGACGCCGCCGAATTCCTCGAGCATGTCAAGATCGACCTCTACCCCGACGCCGTCTACGTCTTCACTCCCAAGAGCAAGATCCTGGCGCTGCCGCGCGGCGCCACGCCGGTGGACTTCAGCTACGCCATCCATTCCGACGTGGGCGACCACACGGTGGCAGCCAAGGTCAACGGTGAACCGGTGGCGCTGCGCACCGAGCTGCGCAGCGGTGACGTGGTGGAGGTCATCACGGCGCCCGGCGCCCGCCCCAATCCGGCCTGGCTGAGCATGGTGCGTACCGGCCGCGCGCGCTCGAAGATCAGACACTATCTGAAGAACATGGAGCAGGAAGAGTCGCGCGCCATGGGCGAGAAGATGCTGGCCCAGGCACTGCGGGCCGAAGGGCTGCAGATGCCCTCACCCGACCCCACCGACACCGACGCACTGGCCCTGTGGCAGCAGCTGACACGCTGGAGCGGCAACCGCAACCGCGGTGAGCTGCTGACCGACATCGGCCTCGGGCGCAAGATCGCCATCATCGTGGCCAAGCGAATGGCACAGCTGCTGGCCGAGCGTGGCACGCTGCCAGACGCGGTGACGCTGACGCTGGGCCGCTATGGTTCGGACGACGCCACGCCGGTACAGGCCGTGGTCTTCGTCGACGGCAGCGAAGGCGCGTCGGTGCAGCTGGCCAGCTGCTGCCGGCCAATCCCGGGCGATGCCATCGTCGGCTATCTGGGCCGCGGCGAGGGTCTGGTCGTGCACACCGCCGAGTGCCATACCGGCAAGCGCCTGTACGAACGCGACAGCGAGCGCTGGATGCATGTCGAATGGGCCGACGAGCTGACACGAAGTTTCGAAACCAGCGTGGTGGCCCTGGTCAGCAATGGCACCGGTGTGCTGGCGCAGGTGGCAGCGGCGATCAGTGCAGCCGAGGCCGACATCCGTCACCTGGACATGGGGCCCGAGAACGCCGCTGAAACGGCCGAATTGCGTCTGCTGCTGAGCGTGCGCGACCGCTTGCATCTGGCCGATGTGCTGCGAACGGTGCGCCGCATCCCGGTCGTGCTACGCGTGTCGCGGGTCAAGCCTTGATCAGACCGCCCGCGGCGCGGGGTATTCGACCGCCACGACCTCGATGCGTTCGACGCCGCCGGGCGTGACCAGCGGCACCTCGTCACCTTCTCGGGCCTTCAGCAGGGCGCGCGCAATCGGCGAGATCCAGCTCACCTCGCCAGCCAGGCTGTCGGACTCGTCGATGCCCTTGATGGTGACCGTACGTTGTTCACCGCGCGCATTGGCATAGGTGACCGTGGCGCCGAAGTAGACCTGATCGTTGCCGTGATGCAGGCTGGGGTCAGCCACCTCGGCGATGTCCAGGCGCTTGGTCAGGAACCGGATGCGGCGGTCGATCTCGCGCAACCGCTTCTTGCCGTACAGGTAGTCGCCGTTCTCGCTGCGGTCCCCGTTCTTCGCCGCCCAGGACACCGTCTCGACGACCTTGGGCCGCTCGACGTCCAGCAGACTCATCAACTCCTGACGCAGACGTTGGTAGCCGCCGGGGGTGATGTAGTTGCGCGCGCCGGCCGGCAGCGCAGGCATGGCAGGCGCGTCGTCGTCGTCGTCGCCATCGGCTTCCTTGGTGAATGCCTTGCTCATGAGCGCGGCCCAGGGCAGGCCCGTGTGGACGGGTTCTTCGCCATGTCAGCGCGCCGGGGACCAGGTCTGAAGGTGCGGCAGCAGGGCCCGGTAGGGCGCCAGAAGCAACACGGCCACCGCGGCCTTGACCATCAGGTCACCGCTGGCCAGCCGAAGCCAGTCGAGGTCGGTGCCGGCAAAAGCGAGAAAGAAGAACACCCCGGTGTCGACCACCGAGGCCACCTGCGAGCCGATCAGCGGCGCCTTCCACCAGCTGGCACGCCGCCAACGGTTGAAGACCAGGATGTCGAGCACCTGCGACATGATGAATGCCGTGCCCGACGCCACGGCGATGCGCCAGGGTGCCATCAGGCCAGACAGCAGTACAGCCACCGCAAAGCCGACCCAGGCCACGCGCCGTGCCGACGCAGGCCCCAGCGCGCGGTTGCTGAGGTCGCACACCAGAAAGACCAGCGGGTAGGTGAAGGCACCCCAGGTCAACCAGGCGTTGATGGGGTACTGCACCGTCACGTTCGACAGCACGATGACCAGGATCATCGCTAGCAGCGGAACAAGCAGCGGCCGCCAGGCGGCGAAGCGGAAGGTGTACGAATTCATTCGACAGGACGGAACGCGAAAAAACGAAAGCCTCCAAGGCGCTGACAGCCTTGGAGGTTTCAAATCGTCATGGGCGTCCGCAGACGCCATGCGATCTTCAGATGGTGGAACCGGGGTCACACACACTGTTGCCGAAACGCCGCATGAATGCTCAATTTCAGCGATTCTTGGCTTCTCAGTTACCCGGGATGTTACCCGGTCGATTGTATGGCTGCGGTCGCGCGCGCGCATGGGCCTGTTCGTGCAGCGATAGCTCGGTCACTTTGTCTGCGACTAGCCGAAGAATCCGCGCTTTCTCGTCGCGGCCTCGTAGATCTGATCCAGGCGTTCGCGCAACCGTCCTATTTCTCGGCGCACGCCAACCACTAGCTGAATCGTTGCCGCTTGCCGGTCTAGCGCGTTCGTGAGTCCATGTTCAACCCTGGCCTGTGCGTCGGGCATGCTGCAGTAGTCCTCATCATCCCGCTTGAGGGACTTGACTACGTCTGGCGGAAAGCGATCCGGCTCTTTGCGAATCATCTCGGCGAGCTCAAGAAAAGCTTCACCATCGCCTTGCCTGTGCAACAGCGATCGCAGTATCCGTTCAGGCATCGCTGCAAGTTCCTCCGCCTTAACGGTGCCGAGCCCGCGCTTCACCGGCAACGCGTAGACCAGTTGTGAAGTAAGCCTCGGGCCGGCCTTGTGCTTGAGCAGCGCCCAAGCGTCAGTCATCGCTTTGCCCTCGAGGTGAGCAGCCATCCCGTCGTCGAAGTCATCGTTCCTCATCTGCTCGTTGACCTCGGGAAGAGCGAAAAATTCGGCCGAGCAGGCGGCCAAGTCATCGTCCGGGACCTGTTGTTCCACGGCCTTGCAGAGCCAGTCAACAAACGACGAGAAGCTCGGACTCCCCTGATTGCGGATTGCGAGCAAGCGCTGCTGCTGTGGCATCGAGGACAGTTTCTCGACATCAAATAGCCCGAGCCTATCCACAGACAAACGCACCAGTTCTGACGGGTCGTTTCGCGCGGCGCGCACACGTTCTAAATCTGCTGGTGCAGCGGGCGTCGGTTCGAAGAAACCCGATTCAGACTCCGCAGTGAAGTCGACCGGGCCCACTTCTCGAAAGTACGCGGCTCGTGTCGCCCAATACCTCACGATCGCTGCTTGGTCTTGCATCGCTAGGTCCAACAGCCACTCAGGAGTACTGCGAGTCAACCCGGTGCCCTGTACGGCAGCTATGACTTGAAGGCGTGACTCGACCGATAGCGAAGGCCATGCAGCGGTCACGATCAAGTGTTGCGTTGGGCTGGGCCGCGCGATGTCGGCCAAGACGATGTCTGAAAGCATTGCTCTGTCTCCCGCCCAAGTAACGACTTTGCTTCGACTTTGGTTCGCGCCCGCGCGTACTGTTCGGTGACACTGCGCAGATCGCGCGCGCGTGCGGACTGCTGCGGCAGGCGAATCGGGTTGAACTCCGGCGAAAGTCACGGGCCTCGGTTCGCAGCCGCTCCCACCGCCCAGGACCTGTACTGATCACAGCCCAATTCCTTGGGGACGACTTGCTGGCTGATTGGCCGCCAGTGCACCCGGGGCGCCTGCCACTACTTCGCCGTACTTTATTCCGGTGGCACCGGGGTCCGCTACTCGCGCCCGGGCCATTCGCGCCTTTATCAATTCCGGTGGCAGCGCTCCGCCCACTCGCTGACTATGCGATTGATGACGCTCGAATAGTCGCCGCCGACGAAGCGCCCGGACAGACTGCTGATCAGTGCGTCCGCGTTCGGGTCGGGGTAGTAGTCGATTCTCGGATTCCTCGCGCGGCGCCAGCGCTGAGCCTCTCGCTTGCTGTCGCGGCGCCACTGTTCCCATTCCTTGTGGTCTTGCTCGGTCGCCACAGGTTGCCCCGGTTGCCAACTCATCGCACATCCTCCATGGGCACAAAGCCCGGGCAGTCTTGAAACATCGTCGCAAGGTCTTTGCCGACGGCAGGCGCGAGCAAATCGGCCGCCTTGTGGTTGCCACAGCGGCCCGGCCGGTAGTGCCTGCATTCGAGGCACAGGTGCCGGAAGTCGGAATGCTCATCACGATCCCGCAGCCGCTCGGCCTGGGCCTGGGCTTCGGCGTGCGGCCAGCCCCAGCGCAGCAGCCGGGCCACGCGCGCCGGTGTCCGCACAGCCTCCCTTGCCCCTTGCTGCGCCTCCGCGAACGCTGTAGCAGTGGCTAACCTGGCTAGTTGGCTAATCAGTGGGCGCGATGGGGGACTCTCCGTTAGCCACTTAGCCGCATTAGCCAGGCTCGCAGAGTCCGCGCGCATCGCCAGCCGGACAGCGGCCCGCGCCTTGACTGCCTGCAGGTCGATCAAGGGCGCAGCTCCCACAGATCGCCGCAGCGCCGCACATAGCCGCGCCGCTCCAGTTCGTCCAGCAGCGCCGCCAGGCCCTCGGCCTTCAGGCTGCGCAGCGGCCGGGGCACACGCTGCAGTACATCCGCATGCCTGACCCTGGGCCCGCGCTCCTTCAGGAAGGCCAGCACACCGCGCAGCCGCTCGTCACGCAGCCGGGCCACCGATTGCCCCATGAGTCGGACATGCTCGCCAAGATAGAAGATGGCAACCGCGATGGCGCCGGCCATCGTCTCGCCTCCGATCGCTGCCGCGTGCCGATCCTCCGCCACCGTCACCACGCCGGCCACCCGCGCCGCATGCTCTGCCGCTTTCGATGCCCAAGGCTTGACGCCGGCCAGTGAAGCGCCGGGGGCCTGCTGCCGCTCGCACTCGTCATAGAACTCGATCCACAGCGCGCGCGCTTCGTCGCTCATGGGCAGGCGCCGGGGCTGCAGTTCGCAACCGTCGCCATCCGCACGCAGCGGGGGCGCCGTCTGCAGCAGCTCGGCTAACCTTGCATGGAAGCGCCGCACCTCGGGCCGCTCGTTGCCCGGCTGTGCGCCCTCACGGAACAGCCGGGTTCCTGCAATCGACAGCGGCGCCGCCATGAGGCAGCGGGCAATCCAGCCTTGCCCCTGCGCCAGCGGGTCGGCCAGCAGCCCGCGCGCTATCACCGGCTGCAGCAGCACATGCAGGCTCACGCGCCGCCCGATCAGCACCGACAGTCCCGCTCCGCGCGTCAGGTCGTCCAGCGTCTCGCCGCCCCATGCCTTTAGCAGCCAGGCAATGCCCGCCGATTTCCTTTCCTCGCGCATGCTGTGCCCGCCGATCAGCTCCGCGCCCTCGGGGGAAAACAGGCCAATGTGCGGTTGCTTCTGCAGTTGCGAGTGCAGGCCCTGCGTCGTGCCGTTGCTCACTACGATCGAACGCACCACGGGTGCCTCGGAGTCGTCCGCGCGCTTCTTCGCCGCGTCCTTCCGCTCCGCTTCGTATGCGGCCCTCTCCATCGCATACTGCCGCGCCTCCCGGTGCCGCTGCTCCTGAATCGGCGCGTTCGCTATGGCATCCGTCGCGCTTTTGCGGTCGCCGCTGCTGGCACTTGTGACGACGAACAGCGACAGGGGCGCGGCCTGCCCGTGCGGCATGAAGACATCCGCGAAGGGCTGCGCAGCCACAGCAGCAGCGGCCAGCACGCTTCCCGCGGCCAAGGAATCGGGGGCCTGCACTGCGTCTGCCACAGCGCGCGCTGCTGCCCCAAGGATCGGCCCGAGGCCCTCGAAAGGAAACGCGGCCGGCGCCTCGTCCTGCAGCTCGGGCAGCGGGTCCAGTGTCGGCCAGTCGTGGGCAACGGGTGGCGCTTGTTGCGGCTGCACTGCTGCTGGCATTGAATCCATGCCCAGCACGTGCGCCGCATCGCGCACCGCTGCGCGCAGGTCGCCACCGTGCGCCAGCACGCACCAGGCGGAGAAAGCATCGTGCCCATGCTCGCCGTGCAGCGGGTCGGCGCCGTGGTGACTGAACACTCGGCCCGACTCAGGGAACAGCACCACGCCGGCTAACCCGGTCGTGGACTGCGGCCAGCGCCAACGGTTGCGGCCGGCAGACACATAGCCGTGCCGCTCCAATATCGCGCCGGCATCGTGCGCCGCGTTGAATGCCGCGATGACGCTCCCGCTTGCCTTGCCACCTTGCGGGGGTCCAGCCTTCGATGCCTGGGCAGCGCGCAGCATCTCGTCAACGTCCAGCGGCTGGCCCTTCACCTCTGCGGATTCGGCCAGGCGCAGCCGGTCGGCCGGGCATCGTGGCAGGTAGTACAGCCGGGCCGGCTCCAGGCATCCCGTATCGATGCAGTCGGACAGGCCCAGCAGCGCCGCGACATGCAGGCCCAGTGCCTTCACCTCGCTCGGCTCGATCGCGCGGGATGGGCGCAGCACCAGGCGATAGCGCGGCCCCAGCGTAGCGCGATCGGCGGCGGGCGCTTCGTGGCTGTAGCTCGTCGCCAGCGCTGCGGCCACGCCCCATAGCTCAAGCTCTGCCGCCAGTGCCTGCAGCGTGGGCGGCATCGGCCCGGTCGTCCGCTTGGTGCCGTCCGGTTGCGTCTCTGCCTTCGCTTCAACGTCCAGCGCCAGCGCCGACACATGCACCACGCGGGCGCCTTCCCTGGGGCCGGGCTCGATCGCCGCCGGCATGAACCCGGTGCCGTCCTTTGGACCCACCTTGTGCCGCGTCAGCACCGCCACCAGCTCGGCCCAGCTCATCCGCTTTGCTTCAACGACAGGTGACGTTTTGCTCGTCACCTTCGCCAATGCAAACCGTTCGCCGTCGCCAGCGTCCTGCCTTAGAACCGCGCTCATTCCGGCGCCTCCATGCACATCACCGCCTCACCCGTGCGCTGGGCCAGCTCGCACAGGAACACATTGCGCGCGTCCCTGTAGCGGTCCAGCACGCGCCGGAACTCCCGGCGGGTCGGCTGGCGTGGGCGCCACTCCGCGTCGATGCGGCCCTCCGCCATTGCAAAGCGCACCGCCAGGCCGGCGCCGACCCGGTGCCAGTCACCATTCAATCGAAGGTCAGCCGCGCGCATGGGCACCTCCTATGGCTTTCTCGATCAGCCTGCACGCGCTGAAACTTGCCGGGCTCGATCAGCTCGGGTGCATGCCCCAGTGCCGCTAGGATCGCCGTGCGGAAGGTTTGCAGCGGGTCATGCATGGTGGACCCCCAGCGCCTTCTCGATAGCCCTGCAAAAACCTCTCAGCATGGCGCCGTACAACATGCTGACGATCACCGCCAGCTCGTCAGGGTCGGCCTGCTGGGCTTGCAGCCGGGCCAGATACTGCGCGGCTTTGCATTCGCCTTCAATCACACGCAGCGCTTGCCCGCTGTGCGGGACGGCGCGAAAATCGGGGCTCTCGTCTGCTGCACTTTTCAGGGGGGCCACCGCGCCAACGGTCGGCCCCTCGTCATTTGCGCGCCTCATGTCGCTGCCCCTTCGCGGGCCGCAATGCGTGCCTTGCGCGTGGCCTGGGCCTTCGCCACGGCGGCCGGCTCACGGGCCTTGATGCTGGCCTTCTTCGCTCTCTCGGCCATGCGCTCGCCTGATGCGGCATTCGCCGATGCGTGCGCCGCGCGCTCGGCCCAGAAGCGGCGCACGTCCAACAGGCGCCAGCGGGTGAAGCGCGGCTGCTGGATCGCAGGTTTAGGCGCACGGCCGGTGCGCACTTCCTCATGCCACCAGCTCACCGACACGTCGCCGATTGCTGCGCAGATATCGGCAGCGATTAACGCCACGTCGGCCACGTCGGCGGGCAGCGGGCGGGCAGCAATCTTCGGGTCTAACTTTATGGTCATTTGCGGGCCTGTACGCTCAAATGCGTAGTCAGGTTGCCGCTATGGTCGGCCCGAATGGGATTCGAAAAAAGCGGCCGAAATTCCCGCGCTATTCCTGATTTTCCGGAGAGTTTTCGAATCTCCTCAGTTCGTTGCGCCAGCGCCGGATCAGTCGCACGATGCGCTCGGACTCGCTTCGTCGGTTGTAGCTGTTCAGCTCAGGCCGGAGCTGCGACACCAGGTCCTTTGCGGCTTGCTCGTCCGTGGTTTCTTGTCCTTGGTGCGCCTTGAATGCTTCGAACAGTTCGACATGCTCTGCCTTCTCTTCGCGTGCGACGCTCGGCCGTCCGCCTTTGCGCTTCTCGGGTAGAAATCCACCTAGCAGGCCGTGAGTTCCGCCAGCGAACTTCAGCGGATTTTTGGGGCGACCGCGCCCGCGCTTCGGCGGTTGCCAGTCGAAGATCCCTGCACCTGACGCGTGCCGAACGAGAAACGGATTCGAGAAGAACGGATTTGTGAGCGTGCCAGGATCGAAGCTTGAAGCCACTCGAAACCCCGGCACATGTGCAGCAGCAAGGGCCATCGCCAAGCGCTCCCATGCACCGGCGGCGTCCGGGTCGATGTCGAAGTGATCGAACAGGGCCGGCAGCTTCGCGCGCCGCTTCTCATCGGCTTGTGCCTCAACTTGCTTCGGATCGACTCCGCCCAACAACCCGCCACCACGCACGCCGCTAACCGGCGCCGCGGGAATGGACTCGGCAAGCGGCCCGAGGTACAGCCCTCGAAGATTGGGATTCGCTGCAACCATGCATCCCCCGATGCACCCCGGTACAAGGGTGCCGCGCCAGCCCGCCGGGGGACGGGTGTTCGGGAGCTACCCTAGGCGCGGCCGAACAATCATGCAGCCTTGAACGGCAGCACCTGGGCGCCGTCGCGCAACTGGTCGCAGTAGTCGGCCCACTTCACCATCATGTCGCGCCGCTGTTCTGCGAACTGCGTGCGGTTATAGGCCCGACCCAGCGCGTCACCCACCGCGTGCGCCAGTTGCGCCTCGATCACTTCCGGCGCGATGCCCAGCCGCTCGTGGATCATCGTGCGGGCCATCGCGCGGAACCCGTGCGCGGTCATGTCGTCATTGCCGTAGCCCATGCGGCGCAGCGCACCGCGTACCGTGTTCTCGCTCATGCAGCGCTCGCCGGTCAGCAGGGACGGGAACACAAAGCGCCGGCCATCGCCGCCCGTCAGGTCCTGCAGGTCGCGCAGGATCGCTTCGGCCTGCGGCGCCAGGGGCACAAGGTGCGGCGGGCCGTCAAGCTTGTCGGCCTTCTTCCGCTTCATCACCTCGGGCGGCACCGTCAGCAGGGCGCCGTCCAGATCAAGCCATGCCCATTCCATGTGTCGCAGTTCGCCCGGGCGCAGCAGCAGCAGGGCCGACAGTTGCAGCGCCGCCCGGGTCACCGGGTGCCCTTCGTAGGCCATCACGTCGCGCAGCAGGGCGCCGGCTTGCTTGGGGTCAACGATGGCAGCATGGTGCCGGCTCTGCACGGGCTTCAGCGCATCCTGCAGGTCGGCTGCTGGGTTGCGCTGGCATGCGCCGATGGCCACGCCGTAGCGAAAGACCTGCCCGCATGCGTTCTTCACCCGGTGCGCGGTTTCGATGGCGCCGCGCGCCTCGATCTTGCGCAAGCACTGCAGCAGCTCGGGTGCCTCGATCTCGGCAATCGGGCGCCGGCCCAGCCACGGGAAGGCGTCCTGCTCAAGCCGGATGCGCGTACGCTCCGAATGACCTTCGCTTACCTTGCCCTCATGGATCGTCGCCAGCCACTCGCGGGCGACATGCTCGAACGTGCCCGGGCCGGCCATACCGGCATCGGCCAGGGCTTGCGCTTCACGCTGCATCGCACGGTCGGCCTTCTCCACCTTCCGCGCCGCACTGGGGTCGCCACCAGCCGCCAACAGCTTGCGCGCCGCGTCCCGCTTGACCCGGGCATCACGTAACCCGGTTTCAGGGTAGGTGCCAAGGCTCAGCATTCCCTCGCGCCCGTCGCGCCAGTAGCGCAAGCGCCACCAGCCGGCGCCCGTGGGCCGGGCTTCCAGCACCAGGCCAGCGCCGTCGCTCAGCTTGCGGGCCTTGCCGTTCACCTCGGCAGCCTTCAGCGCCGCCTTGATGGTCTTGTCCGTCAGAAGGTCGGTGCCAGCCATTCCGGGTAACTCCCCCCGGGCGAACCGGGTAACTTTGCCCCACATGGGGATGGTTGGGATCAGTTACCCGGTATGTTACCCGGTCAGTTACCCGGTGCAAGTAGCCCTTCTTGGTCTCATGCGGACATGAAAAAACCCCTAAGCGGTTGATTTGCTTAGGGGTTTCGTCGTTTATGGCCCCTTGCGGAGCCTTGACTGGTGGAACCGGGGGGAATCGAACCCCCGTCCGCAAGCCATCGCCGGACGGTTCTACATGCGTAGCTGGCTGATTTGGTTTTAAGGGCCTGGATCGCGCAGCAGCACGCTAACCTTGCCCCGAGTCACTTGGTTTTAGGCTCTGGCCGAATGACGCGACCAAAGACGATCCGATGTAAATGACCTCGCAGTAATCAGCCTTTCGACCTCATACCCAGCCCATCGGACTGCTGTTGCGAGGCTCACCGGTTTTAAGCGGCGAGGGCGAAACGTTCGTCGTTCGCAGTTACTTTGTTTCCAGTGGATTTACGAGCGTACTGGTGCTCGGCATGCCCCGCGTCGACTCCGCACCCACGTCGAAGCCAGGTCGGTCCCAAGATCCATAGTTTAGGCCAGTTCCAGCCAGTTCAAGAGCACGTCGGGTGTGGCGGCCACTTTGTCCGCCCCCCAATGCTCGACCGCCAGCCCGCGACCCATGTAGCCCCAGGCTGCGGCAACCGTGGCCATGCCGGCTGCACGGCCAGCCTGTACATCGCGCGCATCGTCACCGACGTAGAGCAGCCGCCGCCCCTGAAGGCCGAGCTCGTTGGCCGCATGCAGCAGCGGCGCCGGGTGCGGCTTGGTATGCGGTGTACTGTCGCCACCCACCAGCACGGCGGCCCGATGCCGCAGGCCGACGCCGACAAGCAAGGGTTCGGCCAGAAACAGCGCCTTGTTCGTGACCACGCCCCAGGGGCAGCCGACAGCCTCGATCGCGCTGAGCAGCGGACCCACCGCGACGAACACGGCGCTGGACTGCAGCAGGCGGCGTGCGTACAGCGCGATGAATTCCTCGCGCAGGTCGGCATAGTCATCGTCGCCAGGCTCAATGCCGAAGCCTGCCCCCAGCATGCCGCGGGCGCCGGACCCCGCCACCGAGCGCAGTGCTTCGTAGGGCAGCGGCGCACGCCCATGCAACGACAACAGTTCATTGGCCGCGCCCGCCAGGTCGGGCGCACTGTCAACCAGGGTGCCGTCCAGGTCGAACAGCACCGCGTCGAAGCGCATCACGCCGGGGCCCGGCGGCAGGCCAACAAGTAATTGACGCTGGTGTCGGGCTGCAAGCGGTAGCGGCGGGTGAACGGGTTGTAGCCCAGGCCCTGTGTGGCCCTCAGTTCGAGGCCGGCGTCCCGGCAGTGACGGGCCAACTCACTCGGTCGGATGAATTTCGCGTACTCGTGCGTGCCCCGCGGCAACAGGTTCAGCACGTACTCGGCACCCACGATCGCGAACAGGAAAGCTTTGGGGTTGCGGCTGAGTGTCGAGAAGAACACCCAGCCTCCCGGCTTGGCCAGCGTGGCGCAGGCTCGCACGGTCGATGCCGGGTCGGGCACGTGTTCGAGCATTTCCATGCAGGTCACGACATCGAATGCGCCGGGCTGCTCAGTCGCCAGTGCTTCGGCTGCAATTTCGCGATAGTCGAGGTCAGCCACCCCGCTTTCCAGCGCGTGCAAGCGGGCAACTCCCAGGGGCTTGGCGGCCAGGTCGATGCCGGTCACGCGGGCTCCGCGACGTGCCATCGCCTCGGCCAGGATGCCGCCGCCACAACCCACATCGACGATGCGCTGGCCACGGACCCCGGCCAGCCCGTCGATCCAGTCCAGGCGCAACGGATTGATCTCATGCAAGGGGCGGAACTCGCTCTCGCGGTCCCACCAGCGGTGGGCAAGTGCACTGAACTTGGCAAGTTCCTGCGCGTCGACATTGGACATGATGAGCAGTCGTCAAACAAAGGCGGCAAGCGCGAAGCCCCGAGCATGCCGCAAATGCGAAACCCCGCCGGGGCGGGGTTTCAATGGGCCCCGCCCGAAGGCGGGGGCCGGGATCAAGCCCGAAGGCTTTGGATCACTTCTTGGCGCGGGTTCCGACGACTTCGATCTCCACGCGGCGGTTCTTGGCCCGGCCTTCGGAAGTCTTGTTGTCGGCCACAGGCTGCTTCTCGCCCTTGCCTTCGGTGTAGACGCGGTTCTTCTCGACGCCCTTGCTCACCAGATAGGCCTTCACGGCATCGGCACGACGCACCGACAGCTTCTGGTTGTAGGCATCGGTGCCCACGCTGTCGGTGTGGCCGACGGCGATGATCACCTCAAGATTGATGCCACCGATCTTCGAAACCAGGTCATCTATCTTGGCCTTGCCTTCGGGCTTCAGCACCGACTTGTCGAAGTCGAAGAACGCGTCTGCCGCAAAGGTCACCTTCTCGCTGACCGGAGCAGCAGGTGCGGCAGCAGGTGCCGGACGTGCAGCAGGTGCCGGAGCGGGCGCCGGTGCCGGAGCGGGCGCCGGCGTCGGGGCAGCAGCCGGCGCAGGCGCTGGTGCAGGTGCCGCCGCCTTGATGGCGCCATCACACTCGGCCGCGGCCGTAGCCGGCGTCCAGAAGGCGTCACGCCAGCACAGTTCGTTGGTGCCGTTCTTCCAGACCAACGATCCGTCGCCATTGCGCCAGTTGTCGATTGAGCCCGCTTGCGCAAATGCAGCGATCGGGGCAGCAAGGGCAGCAGCTGCAATCAGCACCGCCACCTTGTTCAGTTTCTTCATGTTTCTCCTCTCGATGAAAGCCGCAGCAAACCCTGCGATACGTCCAGAACGTCAAGCGTATTGACCGGGCAAATCCCCACGATACACAGCGCTTCCAAGGCTTGGCCAAGGCTCTGCGCGGGCACTCACCACCGACGACAGATTGTGCCATAGGGCGTCGGATGAACCTCATTCTGAGGGACGGCGCCGCACAGGTCGGGGCACCTGTTGCGCGATCGCGACACAGCTGGCCCCTTAGAATCCGCCGTTCGCCGCCCGCCCTGCTGCTGGATGCGCACCCGCGCGTCGCAGGCGTGCCACGCCTACATGACCCAGTTCGCCAAAGAAACCGTCGTCATCAGCCTCGAAGAGGAGATGCGGAGGTCGTACCTCGATTACGCGATGAGCGTCATTGTCGGGCGCGCGCTGCCCGATGCACGCGATGGCCTCAAACCGGTGCATCGACGCGTGCTGTTCGCGATGCACGAACTCAACAACGACTGGAACCGGCCGTACAAGAAAAGTGCCCGCATCGTTGGTGACGTGATCGGCAAGTACCACCCGCATGGCGACACCGCCGTCTACGACACCATCGTGCGAATGGCGCAGAATTTCAGCCTGCGTCACATGCTGGTCGACGGCCAGGGCAACTTCGGCAGCGTCGACGGCGACAACGCCGCAGCCATGCGCTACACCGAGATCAGGCTGGCCAAGATCGCGCACGAGATGCTGGCCGACATCGACAAGGACACGGTCGACTACGCACCCAACTACGACGGCAGTGAGAAAGAGCCGACGGTATTGCCGGCACGGCTGCCCAACCTGCTGGTCAACGGCAGCGCCGGCATCGCGGTGGGCATGGCCACCAACATCCCGCCGCACAACCTGAACGAGATCGTCGACGCCTGCCTGCACCTGCTGAAGAACCCCGAAGCCACGATCGACGAGCTGATGGAGATCGTGCCCGCGCCCGACTTCCCCACTGCCGGCATCATCTATGGCCTGAACGGCGTGCGCGAGGGCTACCGCACTGGCCGCGGCAAGGTGGTGATGCGAGCCAAGGTGCACTTCGAGGACATCGACAAGGGTGCACGACAGTCGATCATCGTCGACGAGATCCCGTACCAGGTGAACAAGAAGACGCTGCTCGAGCGCATCGCCGAGCTCGTCCACGAGAAGAAGATCGAGGGCATCAGCCACATCCAGGACGAAAGCGACAAGTCCGGCATGCGCGTGGTGATCGAACTCAAGCGCGGTGAAGTGCCCGAGGTGGTGCTGAACAACCTGTACAAGCAGACCCAGCTGCAGGACACCTTCGGCATCAACATGGTGGCGCTGATCGATGGCCAGCCGCGTTTGTGCAACATCAAGCAGCTGCTCGACGTGTTCCTCGAGCACCGCCGCGAGGTGGTCACCCGGCGCACGGTGTTTGAATTGCGCAAGGCGCGCGACCGCGGCCATGTACTTGAAGGCCTGGCAGTTGCGCTGGCCAACATCGACGAGTTCATCGCAACCATCAAGAACAGCCCCACGCCGCCGGTGGCCAAGGCGGCGCTGATGAGCAAGAGCTGGGACAGCGCGATGGTGCGCGACATGCTGTCGCGCGCCGAGGCCGACACGCCGGGCGGCCGAGCCGCCTACCGGCCCGAAGGCCTGCCTGCCAGCTACGGCCTGCAAAACGATGGCCTGTACCGGCTGTCGGACGACCAGGCGCAAGAGATCCTGCAGATGCGCCTGCAGCGCCTGACCGGGCTGGAGCAGGACAAGATCATCGGCGAGTACAAAGAGGTGATGGTTCACATCGCCGACCTGCTCGACATCCTGGCCCACCCCGAACGCGTGACCGGCATCATCGGCGGCGAGCTGAGCGCGCTGAAGCAGGAGTTCGGCCAGAGCAAGCTGGCCGAACGTCGCAGCGTGATCGAACGCAATGCGCTGGAACTCGGCACCGAAGACCTGATCACGCCGGCCGACATGGTGGTCACGCTCAGCCACACCGGCTACATCAAGAGTCAGGCGCTGTCGGAATACCGCGCACAGCGCCGCGGCGGGCGCGGCAAGCAGGCCGCACAGACCAAGGAAGACGACTGGATCGACCAGCTCTTCATCGCCAACACGCACGACTGGATCCTGTGCTTCAGCGACCGTGGGCGCGTGTACTGGCTGAAGGTGTGGGAAGTGCCGCAGGGCTCGCGCGCGTCGCGCGGCAAGCCGATCGTCAACATGTTTCCGCTGCAGCCGGGTGAAAAGGTCACCGTGGTACTGCCGCTGACGGGTGAGTTCCGCACCTTCCCGGCCGACCACTTCATCTTCATGTCCACCGCGCTGGGCACGGTGAAGAAGACGGCGCTGGACGAGTTCAGCAACCCACGCAAGGCCGGCATCATCGCGGTCGACCTGGACGAGGGTGATCACCTGATCGGCGCCGCGCTGACCGACGGCCGGCACGACGTGATGTTGTTCAGCGACGGCGGCAAGGCCGTGCGCTTTGACGAAGACGAAGTGCGCCCGCTCAGCCGCACCGCGCGCGGTGTGCGCGGCATGCAGCTCGAGCCTGGCCAGAACGTGATCGCGATGCTGGTGGCCGAGCAGGACCAGACCCACAGCGTCGAACCGATCAGCGTGCTGTGTGCCACCGAAAACGGCTTTGGCAAACGCACTTCGATCGTCGAATACACACGCCACGGCCGCGGCACCAAGGGCATGATCGCGATCCAGCAAACTGAACGCAACGGTCGCGTCGTGGCCGCCACGCTGGTGCGGCCCGCCGACGAGATCATGCTCATCACCGATCGCGGTGTGCTGGTGCGCACCCGGGTCAGCGAGATCCGCGAGCTCGGACGCGCCACCCAGGGCGTCACGCTGATCGCGCTGGACGACGGTGCCAAGCTGTCGGGCCTGCAACGCATCGTCGAAAACGACGCCAACCCTGACGGCGCCAGCGATGGCGACGACACCGATTCGACCGGCGGCACCGGTCCGGAGATTTCATGACTCGATTCGCAGTTGCCCTGTCGCTGGCCGCCGGCCTGTTTGCCGCCTCTGCGGGCGTGAGCGCTCAAACGGCGTCGACGTCACCGTCCTCACCGGCGAAGAAGGAACTCGTGGCGAAGGTGATGAAGTTGCAGCAGCCCGGCATCGACGGCGTGGCGCGTCAGCTGGTGCAGCAGCCGGCCGCACAGATGATGCAGCAGGCCGGCATCGCGCTGCAGCAGCGCGTGGCGGCCGACCGCCGCGAGGCGGTGGCACGCGACATCCAGGCCGACATGCGCAAGTACGTCGAAGAGGTGGAACCCACGGCGCGCGAGAAGGCCGGCAAGCTGGCGCCAGCCATCCTGGGCCCGATCCTGGAAGAAAAGTTCAGCGAGGACGAGTTGCGCCAGCTGATCACGATCATCGAATCACCCGTCAATCGCAAATACCAGGCGCTGGGTGGTGAGATGCAGCGTGCCCTGGCCGAGAAACTGGTGGCCGAAATGCGCCCCACGATGGAAATCAAGTTGCGCGCGCTGCAGCAGACCGTGGCCGCTCGATTGCAACCCGCGGCTTCGGCACCGGCCGGCAAGTGAAATTGACGATACGGCTCCAGCGGAGACCCCGTGTCTGATCCGGGTCAGATCGACGCTGGACTGATGTCGCTGCGCGAAGGCATCGACGCCGTCGACCGCGAACTGCTGGCGCTGCTGAACCGGCGCGCCACGCTGGCCCTCGAGGTCGGTGAAATCAAGAAACGCGAAGGCTCGGTGGTCTTCCGGCCCGAGCGCGAGGCGCAGGTGATCGACGGTCTGAAGTCGGCCAACCCCGGACCGTTGCGCGCCGACAGCGTGGCGCCGATCTGGCGCGAGATCATGTCGGCCTGCCGATCACTTGAATCGCCGATGCGCGTGGCCTACCTGGGCCCGGCCGGCACCTTCAGCGAAGAGGCGGCATTGGGCTTCTTCGGCTCGTCGATCGTGCGCCTGGCTTGCGGCAGTTTCGACGAGGTGTTCCGGCTGACGAGCGCGGGCGCGGCCGACTTCGGCGTGGTGCCGATCGAGAACAGTACCGAAGGCGGCGTGGCCCGTGCGCTCGATCTGTTTCTGCACACGCCCTTGTTCATCGTTGGCGAGACCAGCCTGTTCGTGCGTCACAACCTGTTGCGCAGGGACGATTCGCTGGCCGGCATCGAGGCCGTGCTGGCTCACCCGCAGGCACTGGCGCAGTGCCATGAATGGCTGAGCACCCACCTGCCCGGCGTCGAACGCCGCCCGGTGTCCAGCAACGCCGAAGGCGCGCGCCTGGCCAGCCTGGACGCCCACCTGGCCGGCATAGCCAGTGCACGTGCCGGCAGCGAATTCGGCCTGCATCTGGTGGCCCGTTCGATCCAGGACGATCCCAACAATCGAACCCGTTTTGTCATCGTGGCGCATCCGCAGCAGCACCCTGCACCCAAGGCCTCGGGCCACGACTGCACCAGTCTGGTGGTGTCGGTGACGAACAAGCCCGGCGCCGTGCACGACCTGCTGGTGCCGCTGAAGAACAACGGCGTGTCGATGACCCGCTTTGAGTCGCGCCCTGCGCGTTCGGGTCAGTGGGAGTACTACTTCTACATCGACATCGAGGGCCACGTCGACGACGCGCGGGTGGCCACGGCCTTGCGCGAGCTGCGCGCGAGCTGCGCCTTCTTCAAGGTGCTGGGCAGCTACCCGATCGACGCCCATTGACACGCCGCAACTGAGCATGTTCAACCAATTGGGAGTGATCGGCTGCGGTTTGATGGGCGGGTCGTTTGCGCTGGCGCTCAAACGCGCCGGCCTGGTCAAACGGGTGGTCGGCTACAGCAAGTCGCCGTCGACCACCGAACGGGCGCGCAAGCTCGGCGTCATCGACGTCGCCGCCGAATCGGCGCTGCTGGCGGTTTCCGGGTCTGACATCGTGCTGATCTCGGTGCCGGTGGCCGCCACCGAAGCCACCTTCAAGGCCATCCGCCATCTGGTCGAGCCCGGCATCCTGGTGATGGATGTCGGCAGCACCAAGCGCGACGTCGTCGATGCGGCACGCCGCGTGCTGCGTGAACGCGTGGGCGCCTTCGTGCCCGCGCACCCGATCGCCGGCAAGGAGATGTCCGGCATCCAGCATGCCGATGCGTCGCTGTACAACGGTCGCCAGGTCATCCTGACGCCGCTGCCGCAGAACGCGCCCGAACTGGTGCAGAAGGCCACTGACGTCTGGTCGGCGATCGGCACCCAGGTGCTGAAAATGACAGCCGAGAACCACGATGCGGCCTTTGCAGCGGTCAGCCATCTGCCGCACCTGCTGGCCTTCGCTTACTTCAGCGCCATGGTCAACCAGCCATTGGGCAAGGACTATCTTTCGCTGGCCGGACCGGGCTTTCGCGACTTCACGCGCATCGCCGCCAGTTCGCCGGAAATGTGGCGCGACATCCTGGTCGCAAACCGCGAAGAGGTGCTCAAGCAGGCGCAGCGCTTCCGCCATGCGCTGGATGCACTTGAACACGTCATGCGCGAAGGCAACGGCGATGCGCTGGAAGACCTGATCCGCGGTCCCGCCGAAGGCCGCAGCGCCTGGCAGATGTCGGCGCCGCGGGTGCCTGGGTCGCGCTAGGCCCGAGCATGCTGTCCATTCCCCACCTCGACCTGCCGCCGCTGCGTGGCGCGGCCGGCACGGTCCGCCTGCCGGGCAGCAAATCCATCTCCAACCGGCTGCTGCTGCTGGCCGGTCTGGCCGACGGCGTGACCGAGGTGCTGGACCTGCTGGACAGCGACGACACGCGCGTGATGCTGGACGCCCTGCGCACGCTGGGCTGCGCCGTCGAGCACGGCGGCAATGGCGTCGTGCGTGTGCGCGGCATCGGCGCTCGCCTGCCGGTGCATCAGGCCCATCTGTTTCTGGGCAATGCCGGTACCGCGATGCGCCCGCTCAGCGCGGCGCTCGCAGTCTTGGCCGCCACGCAGGGTGGCAGCTTCGAACTCAGCGGCGTGCCGCGCATGCACGAGCGGCCGATCGGCGACCTGGTCGACGCCCTGCGCCCGCTGGGCTGCACGATCGACGAACTGGGGCAGCCCGGCTACCCCCCCTTGCGCGTGCGCGGAAACGCGGGTGACCGACTGGACGTCACGCGGCCGATCCAGGTCCGCGGTGACGTGTCCAGCCAGTTCCTGACCGCGCTGTTGCTGGCCCTGCCGCTGGTGGCCGCCAGCGAACCCGTGGTGATCGAGGTGCAAGGCGAGCTGATCTCAAAGCCCTATGTCGAGATCACGCTCAAGCTGCTGGCGCGCTTTGGCATCAAGGTGCTGCGCGACGGCTGGAGCCGCTTCACGATCCCCGCCGGCAGCCGCTATCGGTCGCCGGGCCGCATCCATGTCGAGGGCGATGCCTCTTCGGCGTCGTACTTCATCGCGCTGGGCGCGATCGCTGCGTTCGATGCGCCGCTGCGCATCGAGGGCGTGGGCAGCGACTCGATCCAGGGCGACTTCGATTTCGTCGAGGCCGCGCAGGCGATGGGCGCCCAAGTGAAGACCGGACCGGGGTGGATCGAGGTGCGACGCGGCCGCTTTCCGCTGTCGCCGGTGTCGCTTGACTGCAACCACATCCCCGATGCCGCGATGACCCTGGCCGTGATGGCGCTGTACGCAACCGGCACCACCCGGCTGGCGGGTATCGCCAGCTGGCGCGTGAAAGAGACCGACCGCATCGCGGCGATGTCCAGCGAGCTGCGCAAGCTCGGCGCCACCGTGGTCGAAGGTGACGACTTCATCGAGATCAGCCCGCCACGCGTCTGGCGGGCCGCCACCATCGAAACCTACGACGACCACCGCATGGCCATGTGCCTGTCGCTGGCCGCGTTCAATCCGCTGGCCGGCGCGCGGCCGGCGCAGCCGCTGCGCATCCTCGACCCGCGCTGTGTGGCCAAGACCTTCCCCGACTATTTCGAAACTCTGTTCGACCTGGTGCGGGCTGATGTCGACGATCTGCCGGTGATCACCATCGACGGACCGTCAGCGTCGGGCAAGGGCACGCTGGCCGCGGCGCTGGCGCGGCGGCTGGGTTGGCAGTTTCTCGATTCGGGCGCCGTCTACCGGGCCACGGCACTGGCCGCCCACCGAGCGCGGGTTTCGCTGGACGACGAACCCGGCCTGGCCGCGGTGGCGGCCAACCTCGACCTGCACTTCGACGGCACCCGCATCCTGCTCGACGGCATTGACGTGGCCGACGAGCTGCGCCAGGAAAGCACCGGTGCCGCGGCCTCACGCGTGTCGGGCTGGCCGGCCGTGCGCGGCGCGCTGCACGCCTTGCAGCTGTCGTTCCGTCGGGTGCCTGGCCTGGTGGCCGACGGGCGCGACATGGGCACCGTGGTGTTCCCGTTGGCCCCGCTCAAGGTCTTTCTGACGGCAAGCGCCGCCGAGCGCGCACAGCGTCGGCATAAGCAGTTGATTTCAAAGGGAATTCAGGCTAGCATCGCCGACCTTCGAACCGACATCGAGGCGCGCGACGCACGCGATCAATCGCGTATGACCGCGCCCTTGAAGGCGGCCGAAGATGCGCTGCGGCTCGACAACTCCACGCTCGGCATCGACGAATCGGTCGACATCGTGCTGGGTTGGTGGAGGCAGCGCAACCCGTTGGACCAGGGTGCGTACCACGGCTGAAGCACCCTGAACGTACCTGAAAGTACAGCGCCAGCACCTCACCGCTTCCCGCCAAGGCTGCAGCAGCCGTCTCGAGCAGCGAGGATCGTCGTCCCCAACCGCCACACTCCCGTGGCACGCATCGCCCGGCTCTGCCTTCAACTTCCCCCGGGTACCAGAAAGCCAACATGTCCCAAACCCAAACCACCACCTCTGACGTCGGCGAATCCTTCGCCGCCCTGTTCGAAGAATCACTGAAATCAGCCGACATGCGTGTCGGCGAGGTGATCTCGGCCGAGGTCGTGCGCATCGATTTCAACCACGTGGTGGTCAACGCCGGGCTCAAGAGCGAGTCCTTCGTTGCCATCGAAGAATTCAAGAACGATCAGGGCGAACTCGAAGTCCAGGTCGGCGACTTCGTCTCGGTGGCCATCGACGCCATCGAGAACGGCTACGGCGACACCATCCTCAGCCGCGACAAGGCCAAGCGCCTGGCGTCGTGGATGTCGCTGGAAAACGCACTCGAGTCGGGTGAGTTCGTCACCGGCACCGTCAGCGGCAAGGTCAAGGGCGGCCTGACCGTGCTGGTCAACGGCATCCGCGCCTTCCTGCCTGGCAGCCTGCTCGACACGCGCCCGGTGAAGGACATGAGCCCGTTCGAGGGCAAGACGATGGAGTTCAAGGTCATCAAGCTCGACCGCAAGCGCAACAACGTGGTCTTGTCGCGTCGTGCCGTGGTCGAGGCTTCGATGGGCGAAGAGCGCGCCAAGCTGCTCGAGACACTGACCGAAGGCGCCATCGTCAACGGCGTGGTCAAGAACATCACCGAATACGGCGCGTTTGTGGACCTGGGCGGCATCGACGGCCTGCTGCACATCACCGACATGGCCTGGCGCCGCGTGCGCCACCCGAGCGAAGTCGTTCAGGTGGGCCAGGAGCTGCAGGCCAAGGTGCTGAAGTTCGACGCCGAGAAGAACCGCGTCAGCCTGGGCATCAAGCAGCTGGGCGACGACCCCTGGCACGGTGTGTCGCGCCGTTACCCCACCGGCACGCGGCTGTTCGGCAAGGTCACCAACATCGCCGACTACGGTGCTTTCGTCGAGATCGAACCCGGCATCGAAGGCCTGGTGCACGTCTCCGAGATGGACTGGACCAACAAGAACGTCGCGCCCGCCAAGGTGGTCAGCCTGGGCGACGAGGTCGAGGTCATGGTGCTCGAGATCGACGAGGACAAGCGCCGCATCAGCCTGGGCATGAAGCAGTGCAAGGCCAACCCCTGGGAAGAATTTGCCGCCAACGTCAAGCGTGGCGACAAGGTCAAGGGCCCCGTCAAGTCGATCACCGACTTCGGCGTCTTTGTCGG
>Ga0138256_10000142_pt1 | contig 85446 bp, 66 predicted proteins | sample KNB2016incub_MG_FD_105486 | JGI IMG/M metagenome (GOLD analysis project Ga0138256, IMG submission 105486) | Active sludge microbial communities from wastewater in Klosterneuburg, Austria - KNB2014incub_MG | ecosystem: Engineered > WWTP > Activated sludge > Unclassified | place: Austria... | reverse complement strand
GGGGTGTCCCGGGCGGACGACTGCGGGGGTCCGTCCGCTACGTGGTGGATGCACCGTCCGCATCGTCGGCCGCCTCGTCGTCCGTCAGGTCGACGACCGCCTCCGTCCCGTCGACGGCCACGATGTCGCCGTTCTTCAGTTGTCGCCGCCGCCGCGTCTCGACCGTCCCGTTGACCGTGACCTCGCCGTCGCCGATCCGCAGCTTGGCCTCGCCGCCGGAGTTCACCAAGCCGGCGAGCTTGAGGAACTGGCCGAGACGGATGACGGTCACGCCGGGGTCGAAGTCCTCGGCGCCCGACGCGCCCGGCGAAGGATCGATATCCGACCGCCCGCCCGCGTCCGTCACCGCGCGAGGATCCGTTCCTGGTTCGCGAGGATCTGATCGAGCTTGCCCTGATTCGACTGAATCGTGGCCTGGTTCACGACGATCACCCGCTGGTTGTCGAGAATGCTCTGCTGGTTCGCGACGATCATGTTCTGGTTGGCGAGGATCATCTGCTGGTTGGCGATGATCGTTTGCTGGTTGGCGATGACTTCGTCCTGGCCCATCGTGGCGTCTCCTTGCGGCGGAATCCCCGTTCTGCGGATCGGATGGGCAGTGTACAGCCCCGCCGTGCGCCGTCAAGCGCCCCCGGCCGCCCGGCGGGCCACCGGCAGCGTCATGCAGCGCACGCCGCCGCCGCCGCGCAGGCACTCGCCCCCGTCGAGCGCCACCGCGATGCGACCCGGCGCGCCCATGTCGACGCGGCCCGCGACGACGTCGTCGGCAGGGACGATGCGGAAGCCGTGGTTCGCCAGCGCGGCAAACGTCGCCTCGTTGCGGCCGTAGCCGAGCACCTTGCCGGGTGCGAGGGCCAGGAAGTTCGTCCCGCAGGCCCATTGTTCCCGGTCCTGGCTCACCGGGTCGGCGCCGCCGCACGGTACGACGGTCAGCTCGACGCCGCGCCGGGCGAGGGCGTGCAGCAGGCCGTGTGCGTCGCGGAAGCCGCGAACGACCCCGCCCGCGAGCTCGGCGACGGTCACCCGGCAGCCGTGGTCTCCCGTGATCAGCGGCGGGTAGGCCACGCACGTGTCGTGATCGAGCAGCGTGAAGACCTTGTCGAGGTGGAATGTCGCCCGACCAGCCGGGAGCGCCACGACGAGGACGTCGCGCGTCGTCCCGTCCTCGGCCAGGGCCGTGAGCAGCGCGTCGATGCCCGCGACGTTCGTCCGCTCGCTCCAGCCGACGACGACCAGATCGTCACGCACGACGACGACATCGCCGCCCTCGATGGACGCACCCGGCCCGCCGCGTGCGCCGAGGTCGACGGTCCGGCCGCCGAGGCGGGGGTGGTGGGTCAGCACCGCCCGCATGAGGTCGCTCTCGTCGGCGCGCACCGGCCGGGCGAACGAACCGACGAAGACGCGGTCGCCGATACCGAACGCCGGATCGCGCGTGAAGAACGCGTTCGGCTGCGGCGGCAACGCGAACCGCGACGGGTCGATGTGGCGGGCCAGCGTGTTCGCGCGCTCGGGCACGCCGCCGATCAACGCCCGGGCCAGCGCAGCCGCCGGGAGGGCGGCGAGCTCCACGGCGTGGTCGGGGCAACCATGGCGGGCGCAGATCGCGTCCAGGAGGGCGGTCCGCACCGCACCGTCCTCGAGGACGTCGGCCAGCAGGTCGACGAGCGGGAGGACGTCGGCGACCTTGGCGAGCACGGCGGTCATCTGCCGGTGCTCGGCGCGCGCCGGGCCGAGGAAGAGGATGTCGTCGTACAGCGCGTCCGCCGCGGTGTGCGGCGTGACGTTCTCGATCTCGACGCCCGGCTCATGGACGATCACCGCCTCCAGCGGTCCGATGTCCGAGCCGATGCTGAATGTCCCCACCCGCGCCTCCCCGGATCGGCGGCCGCGGACGCGGGCGCTGACGTGGCGCAATCCTACCACGCCATCGCCCGACGCCCGGCGGCGGCGCGTGGCGGCGCGGTCAGTCGAAGCCGATGACGACGAGCGATCGGCGGCCGCGCTCCGGGTGGTCTTCCTCGACGCGGACGAACTCGAAGCCCATCACGCTCTCGACGTACGTCGCCAGTGCCGCCGTGCCCTCGTCGGCCAGCGCACCGTCGGCCAGCGCAAGCGCTTTGAGCGCCTGCACGCCGCTCATCCGGCCGGGCAGGAGCGCGCCGATGATCGGGATCGGAATGGGGATCCGGACGTTCACGCGCTCGTTCCGGCCGTTCCTCGTCTCGCGGACGTACACCCGGAACCAGAACCAGAGCAGCCGACGGGCGCGCGTTCCGAGCGGCCGCCCGAACGTCGTCCGCAGCGCCTGCGCCTGCGCGGCCAGCGCCGCGACATCGCGCACGACGACGGGCGCCGCGGGGCGGGTGACGACGATGTCGCGGGCCGGTGCGGTTGGGCGGGCGACGAGGGTGTCCATGGGGCGTGTCCTCCGGGGCATGGGGCGGCGCAAGAAGGGGCGGGGTGCGATTGGATCGTAGGACGGCGTTACTCGACGAAGATCTCGACGCGCTGCCCCTCGGCCTCGTCGTAGACCTCGACGATCCGGCCGATCGCGCCGGAGGCGATCGCGTCCGCGACGTCGTCGAGGTCGACGCGGCTGAACGCATCGCCTTCGATGTGCGGCGCGAACCGGCGGCCGAGCTTGAGGCCGTAGTTGACGATGCCGAGCGGCAGCGTGACGTTCACGCGATCACGCCCGGTGGCGGCGTCCGTCACCCGGATCTTGAACCATTTGGCCCGACCCTCGCCGTCGTGCGCGCCGGGCGCGCTGGGGGCCGAAGGTGCGGCGCCGCCGAGCGCACCGAGCAATCGGGCGCCCTCCTCGGCCGAAACCCGGCCCTCGGCAACCATGTTCAGGATCCGCAATCGTTCGTCTGCATTCGACATGAAAGGGCCTCCCGTGTACGTGTGACCGAGATCGGTCGGTCCGGTTTGGATCAGACGGCCTGGTGGACGCGGCCCATCGCCGCCAGCAGCCGTTCGGCCTCTTCGGCCGTGATCTTGCCCTCGCTGAGCATCCGCAGGACGGTCAGCGTCTCGGTGTTCTGCCCGCCCGCCGCGTCGCGCTGCGCGCGCGGGCCGAACGGGCCGCGCGGGCCGAACGGGCCACGGGGACCGATGGCGCCCATCGCGCCCGCGCCGACGGCGGAAGCGCCGCCCCAGCGCCATCCCTCGCCGCGCTCGCGTCGCGTGCGCCGTTCGCCCCGCTGGGCCAGTACGCGGGCGCGAGCCACGACGTGGGCCACTTTGTGCTCGATGCGCGCAGCTGCCCGCTCCCCGGCCTGCTCGATGCCGGCCCGGATGTGGTCGATCTCGTCGGGCTGCAGCCCCGCCGCCGCCAGCCGCTCCGGCAGCGTGTGCAGCACGCCCGCGATCCGGACGTGGATCTCCTCGGCCAGGCCCTCGAGCCGTTCCGCGACGCGGTCGGCGATGTCCGCGGCGGCCGCAGCGCCGGCGGCAGCGGCGTGCTCGGCCGCCCGGGCCGCCTCGGCGGCCACCTCGTTCACCTCGGCGCGCCAGCTGTCCGGCGCACCCTCCGTCGCCGGTTCCGCGTGGGCAAACTCGACGCCGGGCGTGGCAGACGATGCCGCGTCGGCGCCCCAGTCACCCGTCGCGCCGGCGGGGTGGCCGTCGCCGGACGGACCGGGGACTGCGGGGAAAGGATCATGGTTGTGCTCTCGGGCGTTGGGATCGAACGGGGTGCCTTCCATGGTCTGTCCTCCTGGCGCCGAGTGGGCGGCGCGGCATGTGGTCAACATGTGGTCAATCGGCTCGAAGTTGGGTTGTCCCAACCGTCGACATCGGTTGCGCGTCGGTCATCCGTCCTTCTCGAGCGCGTCGATCGCCTGCGCGACGGTCAAGGTGCCGGCGTCCAAATCAGCCAGCACCTTGGCGCGGCGGTCGTCCGCTTCCGGCGCCGCGCCGCTCTCGTCGCCGGGCTCGAAGCCCATCGCCCGGATGCAGGCGTGGAGGCGCGTGCGCAGCGTCGGGTAGGAGAGGTCGAGTTCGCGCTGCATCCGCGTGAACTTGCCCTCGCACCGGACGAACGTCGCCACGAACGCCAGCTGGTCGGCCGTCAGGCCGCCGAACGCGCCGCCGCCGTCGAAGCGTCCTTCGATGGTGATGTCGCAATCGGGGCACCACAGGCGGGTGGTGACGAGCGGTCCCCGGCAAGCCGGGCAGGACGGAACGTGGGGGTACATGGGTCATCCTCGGGTGCGAACCGACGTCGGAATCGCGGCCATTGTACCCGAGAAGTTTCGATTGTCAATACCGATTGTAGATTTTCTAACTTTTGCTAACGAAAACCGCATTCGCCGTCGTGCGTTCCGGACGGGACGGCGGGTCGGGGCGCCGCGACGTCGCGGGCCGGCGACAGCGTGTCGCCTCGTCGTCTCAACGCCCGAGGCGTGCCCCGTCCGGGATCGCGATCACGTCCGGCCCGTCGTTCACCAGCGCCACGTCGCCCTGCGCGACGACGCCGCGACCGAAACGGTACCGGCCGGTGACCGAGAGCGTGCGGCAGTCGGTCATGCTCGGCGGACCGGCCGGGAACCCGGCATCGAGGTCCTGCACGGAGCGCCAGTGCGCGTCGTCGAGCCGGACGGCCGGCAGCGGGCGCGAGCCGTCGGCGAACGGGGGCGCCGGGACGATGCGCCAACCGCCATCGAGGCGGTAGGCGTCCGAACGGACCAGGAGAAGGTCGTCGTTCCGCTTCACCGGCGCGAAGCGGACGCGCGGCACGCGCACCGCCCGCGCGCCCTTGAACACGCCGACAGCCGCGCCCATCGCCGTCTCGAGCTGGATGGCCGGCGGGGACGACGGGTCGGTCGGGTCGACGGGCTTGCGGTTGCGGATGAGGGGCAGCGCCAGGACGCCGCCGTGCGCGTCGAGTTCGGCGCGTAGCGTCGGCAGGTGCAGCCAGAGGTTGTTCGTGTTGAACCAGGCGTAGCGGTCGATGTCCTGGAAGTCCTCGACCTCGTCCGGCGGGCACTGCGCGAGCTCGCGCAGCATGAGCGCGCCGTCCGCGCGCTGCGCCAGGTGACCGCCCTTGCGATCCAGCACGGTGCGCCGCGTGACCTCGATACCGAACGGGACGTGCTCGGCGGCCAGCCAGCCGAGGAGCGAGAAATCGAGCGTTGCCCCGAGGTTGTCGGCGTTGCTGACGAAGGCGTAGGCGTAGCCGGCGGCCAGAAGGGCATCCAGCACGCCGGAGGACGCAAGGGCCGGGTAGAGGTCGCCGTGGCCGGGCGGGCACCACTCCAGCGTGCGATCCGCCGGCCAGTCGACGGGCGCGAGATCGTGCGCCCAGACCTTCGGCACCTGGTGCTGGAGGAAGTCGAGCGGGACGTCGGCGGCCAGATCCGGATAGGCGGCGAGCGCGGCCAGCGTCGGCGCGCGCGTCGCGAAGCTGTTCATGAGCAACAGCGGCAGCCGTGCGCCCGTCTCGGCCCGCAGCGCGAGAACCTGGCGGGCGATGATGTCGAGGAACGTCCAGCCGTCCCGCACCGGAAGCAGCGACTTCGGCCCGCGCAGGCCCATGCTCGTGCCGAGCCCGCCGTTCAGCCGGAGAACGACCGTGCGCTCCAGGGCGGCCCGCCCGGCCGCGCCGTAGTGGCCGAGGCCGGCGAGATCGGCCAGCCCCTCGGGCGGGAGGGCATCGCGGCCCGCGATGTGACCGGTAGCGCCGCCGTGCAGCTGGTCGTACGCATGGCGGAACGTCCGGACGGCGATCTCGGGCACGGCCGCGGCGGCCATGCGCGCGGCGAACGGGGCGAAGGCGGCATCGGTCCGGGCATCCATCGCACGTCCTGCTCTGTGGATCGAACGGCGGGTCGAAAGGAGGGTCGAACAGCGGGTCGGACAGCGGATCGAACGGAGGACCGGGAAGGGTCCGGACGGCGGGTCGATTGTCGGGTCGGCCGGCCGCGTCGATCATATCATCGCCCCTTTCCGCCTTGTGCCCATCGACCCGTTGCGCTATAACGCGGCCGTTCGCTCGGCCGCCGCCCGGTCGGCCGAGACCGCGATGACTGGAGCACGACGACCATGCAAGCTCGTACCCCGTGGCGTGCAGCCATGATGACCCTTGCCGCCGCGGCCGGATTCGGCCTGGCGGCGTGCGGCGGCGGCGAAGGCTACCCGGCGCAGCGCGCACAGCAGCTGGAGCAGATGGCCGAGCCGACGTCGGCCTACCCGGCCCCCAGCGACGCGGCCGACAGCGGCCCCGCCGAAAGCGACATGGCAGACAGCGGGACGATGACCGGCGACATGGTGGCCGGCCTGGGCGGCGCGTCGCTGCTGATCGGCACGGACGCCACCTATCCGCCGATGGAGTCGACGGACGAGTCCGGCAACATCGTCGGCTTCGACCCGGCGCTCATGCAGGCGATCTGCGTGATCGCGGACTGCGAGCCTACGTTCAAGGCGACGGCGTGGGACGGCATCTTCGCCGCGCTGGCCGCCGGCGAGTTCGACGCGCTGATGAGCTCGATCACGATCCTGCCCGAGCGCGAGGAGAGCGGCAAGGCGAAGTTCACCGTGCCGTACTACTCCGTCGGCCAGGTGATCGTCGTCCGCGCGGACAACACGACGCTGACGGGTGTCGAGGGCCTGACGACCGCAACCGTCGGGGTGCAGAAGGCCACGACGGGCGACACGGCCGCCACCGAGAAGGGCGGCGTGCCGGAAGCGAACATGCGGCGCTTCCCGAACAACGTGCTGGCCATGCAGGCGCTGAAGAACGGCGATGTAGATGCCGTGGTGTGCGACGACCCCACCGCCCAACGCTACATCGGCGACGATCCGACGGCGTTCAAGCTGGCCGGCGAGCCCTTCACCCGCGAGGACTACGGGATCCTGGTCCCGGCCGACCGCACCGACCTGCTGGCCGCGTTCAACGCCGCCATCCTCACGCTCCAGTCGGACGGGACGATCGACGCGCTGCTGGCCGAGTGGGAGGTCGGCAAGCCGGCCGACGATGCCGCGGATGCGGCCGGCGCCGATGCGACAACGAGCGAAGGTGCATCAGCCGGCGACGCCATGACCGCGACGACGGGTGCCACCGTGCCATGACGCGACTGGCCGCCCGGGCGCCGTGGTGGCTGATCGTCCTCGCGCTGGGCCTCGTGGCCGTCGGCGTGTTCGTCCTCGGATCACCCGACGCGCAGACGACGCTGCGCGTGTTGCGGCGCGGCCTGCGCGTGACGGTCACGGTCACGCTGGCCAGCTTCGGCCTTGCGCTCGTCCTGGGCGTCATCGCCGGCCTCGGCCGGGTCTCCCGCCACCGCTGGGTGCGCGAGCTCGCCACGCTTTATGTCGAGCTGATCCGCGGCATCCCGATGCTCGTCGTCCTGTTGTGGTTCGGGTTCGGCTTCGCGCCTTGGTTCGTCACGGCCGCCCGCGATGTCGTCCTCGCCTGGGCCGACGGTGGCGCAACGCTGTTCGGGCTCGTGCCGTGGCTGGCGGCGGTCGTCGAACCGTGCAGCCGTCCGTCGCGCTGCCTGTCGATGGAGTGGCGCGGCATCCTCGGGCTGGCGTTTGGCTACGGCGCGTACGTCGCCGAGATCGTGCGGGCGGGCGTGCAGGCGGTCGGACGTGGGCAGAGCGAAGCGGCCCAGAGCCTGGGGATGAACCGGCGCCAGTCGCTGCAGTTCGTCATCCTGCCGCAGGCGCTCCAGCTGGCGCTGCCGCCGCTCGGCAACGACTTCATCGCACTGCTGAAGGACAGCTCGCTCATCAGCGTCCTGTCCGTGGCCGACATCGTGTACGTCGCCAGCCAGCACGTCTCGCAGTCCTTGCGCACGATGCAGGTTTACAGCTTGATGGCCGCCGTCTACCTGGTGCTGACGCTCATTCTGTCGTTCGGCGTGCGCTGGATCGAGAGCCGCGCCGCCTGGACGCGGACCGTGCGGGCGGCTTAGCGGTTCGAGACGACGTCGTCGTCGCCGGCGATCCCGTTGGCGTCCCCGTCGTCGCGTTCCCCGTCCGGTAGCGCGACGACGTCCAGCCGGACCATCGCCAACTCGACGACGTCGCCGGCGGACAGCGTCGCGTCGCGGACGACGACACGGCCGTTCAGGCGGGTCGGGCTCGTGCGGCTGAGGGCGCGCAGGACGTACCGATCGCCGTCGCGTCCGATCTGGGCATGGCGGCGCGAGACGGACAGGTTGCCGAGGACGACGTCGCACGCCGGATCCCGGCCGAGGACGAGCGGGCCATCGGCGAGCGCGACGGCGTGCAGGACGTCGTCTTGGCGCCACGACAGGGCGAGGGGTGGGACGGGCATGGGGCGAGGGTAGTGCGGACGGGCCGTCGGGTCCAGCAGGCCGGAGGAATCGACGATGGTGTTCGAGGCAGTTCTGTTCGACTTGGACGACACGCTGCTCAGCTGGGAGAGCCCGGCGTGGAGCTGGGAGGAGATCGGCCTGCGCCGGGCGGAGGGGCTGCGCCGCTACCTGGCCACGCTGGCGATCGATGTCGACGCAACCGCGCTGGCCGCGGCGTCGCATGCCGCCGTCGTCGACGCCTGGCGCGCCTCTCGTGCGGATCCGGACCATCCGTCGCCGCGCCTCGGCCCCGCGCTGTGCGACGCGCTCGACCGCCTGGGGGCGTGGACGGCCGCCGTCGATGTCGACGCGCTGTGTGATGCGTTCGGATGGGAGGCGATACCGGGCGTCGTGCCGCTGCCGGATGCGCTGTTCGTGCTCGATGCGTTGCGGGAACGCGGGCTGCGGATCGGCATCGTCACGAACAGCCACGTTCCCGTGCGACTGCGGCTGGCGGAGCTCACCGCCCTCGGCCTGGCCGAGCGGATCGACGTCTGTGTCACGTCCGGCGACGTGGGGCGCCTCAAGCCGCACCCGGCGATCTTCCATGCCGCGCTCGACGTGCTCGGCGTGGCGCCCGGACGCGCGTTGTTCGTCGGCGACCGGCCGGAGCGCGACATCAAGGGCGCGAACGCGGTCGGGATGACGAGCGTGCTCTATCGCCCCCCGTACCTGCCGGCTGCGGCGCCTTTCGGAGCCGGAGAGACGCCGGACCACACGATTGCGGGGCTGAGCGAAGTGCTGGAGATCGCCCGATGACAACCGCGATGCGGCCGCGCGCGCCGCGCGTGCCCGGCCACCCGATCCTCGGTTGCCTCCCCGCGTTCCGGCGCGACGCGCTCGGCTACTACCGCGGCTGCCACGCGCGCTTCGGCGATGTGTTCGAAGTGCGGTTCGTGAACCAGCCGGTCGTGACGATCGCCCACCCGGACGGGATCCAGCGGGGGCTCCAGGCGAACCACAGAAACTACCAACGCGCACCGTTCATCAACGCCCTCTTCATCCGCCTGACGGGCATGAACCTGTTCACGCTCGACGGCCCGTCTTGGCTGGCCGAACGGCGCCTCCTGCAGCCGGCCTTCCACCGCGCCCGCATCCAGGCCTTCGGCGCGACGATGGTCGCGGCTGCCGAGCGCCTGCTGGAGGACTGGCGCGTCGCCGCGCGGGCCGCCGGCGGTACGGCCAACGTCGACATGCAGGCCGAGATGCGCAAGGTGACGATGGCCGTCGTCGGCCGATCCCTGTTCTCGGTCGACTTCAGCGGCGACGCGTCGGAACTCGGCGCGGCGATGCTGGCCACGACGGACTTCTTCGAGTTTCGCTCCCGGCGCTTCCTCGCCGCGCCCGCGTGGGTGCCGACGCGGCGCAATCGCGACCTCGCACGCGCGCAAGGGGTGTTCCGAGCGCGGATGCAGGCGCTCATCGACGGACGGCGGTCCAGCGGCGATGCGCGCGACGACTTCCTCGGACTGCTCCTCGGGCTGCGCGACGCCGAGACCGGCGAGGCGATGACGGACGCCCAACTGCGTGACGAGCTCGGCATCATGTTCGGCGCCGGACACGAGACGACGGCGAACACGCTCACGTGGGCCTGGCATCTCCTCACGACGCACCCGGCGGTGCTCGAACGGACGCGCGACGAGCTATGCCGCGTCGTCGGCGAGCGGTCGCCGACGATCGACGACCTGCCCGCGCTGCCGTACCTGCGCGCCGTCGTGGACGAGACGCTCCGCCTCTTCCCGCCGGCCTGGGCCATGAGCCGCCAGGCGATCGGCGACGACGAGGTGATGGGCTTCCGCGTACCCGCCAACGTCACGCTCACGCTCCTGCCCTATCTGGCCCATCACGACCCGCGCTTCTGGGATGCCCCGGAGGCGTTCAGGCCCGAGCGCTTCCTGGACGGCGCCGGCCCGAGCCACCCCTTCGCCTACGCCCCGTTCGGCGGCGGCCCGCGGAAGTGCATCGGCGAGCAGTTCGCGTTGACCGAGGCCCAGCTGATCCTGGCCACGCTCGTGGGGCGCATCGACGCGACACCGGTCGGGACGGGGGCGGTCGAGGCGGACACCGGGTTCACGCTGCAGGTGGCGGGGGGGTTGGCGATGGGGGTGCGGGTCCTGGAGGGGTGACCGCCGCGCGGTGCGGCAGCCGACTTCGGTCACCGCGACGCCGCCGGCACATAGAGCCTCGGTCCAGTGTGGCCGCCCGGCGGCACGCCGAACAGGTGCACGACCGGGTCGTTCGGCCCGCCGCTGTGAGCGACGAGCACCGCGCCGCCGGGCGCGAACTGGGGCCGGGACACGCCCGCCAGGTCGCGGATCGTGCGACCGGTCGCGACCTCGACGAGGGCCGTGGCGAGTTGCCGGGTGGCATCGGCGCCGTCGTCGCTGCACCTTTGGCCGATCGCAAGCAGCCGGCCGTCGGCGCTCCAGCTCAGGCCGTCGACGGCGCAATCGGGGGCGAGCGGGACCGGCTGTGGATCGCGACCAGGTGCCCAGTCGAGGGCCCAATGGCGATAGCCGGTCGGACCGCCCGTGAAGCCGGCGACCGCCACCGCACCGTCGGCCGGCGACCACGCGGCGACGGAGGCCCTGCCGGCAAGCCCGTGTCGGCGATGCTGCGCAAGCGTCGGGCCGTCGTAGCGCTGCAGGTCCACCTGGTCGCCCTGGCCCACCAGTACGAGCAGCGAGGAACCGTCGGGCCGCCAGGACAGCCGCGTCTGGTACGACGAGCCACTCGCCGGAAGCGCCAACCGCTGCTTCAGCGCGCCGGTCAGCGCATCTCCGATCAGCACCGCGCCGCCGCCGTAGGGCAGCCAGGCCACGTCCTGGTGCCCCGGTCGAACCTCGCCGTAGGAGTAGCCATCGGTGCCCTCGAAGCGCACATCGGCCAGCAGCTCGCCCGTGTCGACGCGCCAGACGTTCGATCGCCCGTAGACACGGGCGGCCACGAGCCGCCGGCCGTCCTCGGCGAAGGCGATCGACAGCACCTGCTCGCCGCCGCGGTGTTGCCGCGCCCGGTCCCCCGCCTCGAGGTCCCAGAGGTCGACGCTGCCGCCGTTGGAGACCTCGCCGGACTGATTGCCGAGGGCGATGAGCCGTCCGTCCGGGCTGATCCGATCCGGTCCCCAACTCGACGAAACCGCGCCGCTCAGCCGATGCACCACCGCGCCGTCGGGCAGCGACCGCACGATCATCTCCTGGTGGTTCACGTGCGACACCATCCGCCGCCCGTCCGGAGTGAAGGCCATCCAGGCCTCGCTCGGGCCCCCCGGCACCTCGAGCCGCGCCGTCTCGGTCACGGCGGACGCGTTCCACGGCGCGATCCGATCGGGCGCCGGCGGCGCGCTCAGCGGCGTACCGATGGCGATCGGACGGCCGTAGGGTGTCGGGTCGAGCGGCGGCGGGGGCGGCTGCGTCGTCATCGGCGCGGCGGCGGACAACGGGGCGAGGGGCACGGGCGGCCGGCCGGCGGGGCGCGACGGACGGTGAAGCCGCGGTGCGGCCGATGCGTCCGGCTGCAGCCGGGTCGGCAGGACGGACAGGCTGAGCACCGCGACGGCCGCCAGCGCCCATGCGGCGCCGATGGCGTGGGATGCGATCGGGCGGTCCGAACGTCCAGGTCTCGGCACGGTCACGACGACCTCCTTCCCGCAGGCAGCGCATCCGAACGAGCTGGCGCGTGTGACACCGACGCGACGGTACAGGTTCCGCCGGATTCCGTCCGTGTGCGCGCCCAAGATCCTCCGGTCCGTTGACAAGCCGCAGCGGTCGATGAAAGATCACCGTCCGCCCGCGCGATCGACGGATCGGCGGCACACGGAGGACGAGATGTCGCTGCCGCCCCATCACCCGTCGCCTGATCGGTCGCCTGGGGTCGACGCCACCGGCCCGGGCACCCGGCTCCACCGCGAGCGCTTCCTGCTCGCCCTGCTCCTCGTCCAACTCGCCATTGTCGGCGCGATGTTCCCATACTACGCCTTCGCGCGTCAGGACGCCTGGGGGCTCAAGGCATTCGCGGTGGCCTTGGCCGCGCTCGGCTTGGCCGCGGTCGTCGGCGTCTGGCGGCGCGCGCCGTGGGCGCTGTGGGCCGTCGTGGTCCTCGTCTCGCTGAAGCTCGTCGTCGACGTCTTCAACTTCGCGACGGACCTCGACCGCCGGCTGCTGCCCGTGGCGGCGCTCGTCAACGTCGCGACCCTCTGCCTCGCGCTGGCGCTCGCCCGCCCGATCGGCGCCCGCGTCACGGGCGGCATGCGCGCGTTCTTCGCCTCCGTTCTCGCCCTCGCCGCCTGGGTCGCCGTTCGCGGCCTGTTCTTTCCCGCGCACCTCGCCGCGACGATCCCATTCAACGTCCCGCCGCTCCACAGTCGATTCCTGGGGGCGATGTACGTGTCGGGTGCGACGTTTATGCTCCTGGCCATCCGCGCCCGCGCGTGGTCCGAGGTCCGGATCGTCGTCACGATGGTGGCGATCTGGACCGGCATGCTCGGCTTGGTCTCGCTGCGCTTCCTCGAGGCATTCGATTGGGCCGAGCCGCAGACCTGGACGTGGTTCATCGCCTACAGCGCCTTCCCGATCGTGGCGGCGTGGATCGCGTGGCGCCAGCGCGGTGCGCCGCACGTCGATCGCGTGGCCAAGCCCGACGACGCGACCCCGTCGTCGCCGGCACCCTCGCCCGTACCGCCCGCCCTGCGCGCCTACCTGTGGGCACAAGGCGCCGCCGTGACGCTCCTCGCCCTCGCGCTCCTCGCGGCGCCCGCTGCGGTTGCCACAGTCTGGCCGTGGAAGATCTCCACGCAGCTCGCCCAGGTCTACAGCGCGCCGTTCCTGTCGTACGGCGTCGGCAGCGTGCTGTCGGCCCGCGCGGCCGCGATGTCCGAGGTGCGCATTGCCCTCGCGTCGACGCTGGTCTTCACGATCGCCGTGCTCGGTGCCTCGGCCCTCCACCGCCCGCTCTTCGCGCCGACCGCACCGGCCACGTGGCTGTGGTTCGGCGGGTTCGGACTGGCCACGGCGGTGTTGTTGCGCTACGTTCTCGCGCTGCCCAGGAGGACCGAAACACGATGACCGCCCCGCTCTCGACAAACGACGGTACTGGATCGGCGACGACCGACCGGTCGGCGCTCCGCACGCTCGAAGGCAACGGTCCGCCCGTCGCCTGGCCGCTACGCGCCTGGATGGTCGTCGAAGTCTTCTTCGGCCTCGCGGCGATCAGCTCGATCTTCCTCAAGCCCGGCAACACCGCCACGAACTTCGCCTGGCCGATCCCGGCCACCGTCATGGCCGCCACGCTGGGCGCCTTCTACTTCGCTTCGGCGCTCCTGTTCGTCCTGCCGCTCCTCGAACGGCGCTGGGCGAACGTCCGGGTGATGATCCTGCCGACGGCCGTGTTCGCCGCGATGATGTGCCTCACGACGTTTCTCCACTGGTCCAAGTTCAGCCTCTGGACGCTGCCGTTCAACGTCTGGCTCGCCAGCTACGTCCTCCCGCCGCCGATCTTCGCCGCGGCGTACGCCTGGCACCAGCGCCGCGCGCTGCCGGTCGGCACCGCCGTCGTCGATCGACTGCCCGCCGGCGCGCGCACGTTCCTGCGCACCAACGGGCTGGCCGTCGTCGCCGGGGCGCTGACGCTCTACGCGGTCCCGTCCCTCCTCGTGCCGCGCGGACCGTGGCCGCTGACGCCCCTCACGCTGCGCGCGCTCTGCAGCTGGCTGATCGGCGTCGGCCTGTTGCAGGTCTGGATGGCATGGGAGAACGACTGGCACCGCGTTCGGCTGGCGACGGCGATGCTCCTCCTCCTGCCCCCGGCCCTGATTGTCCAGCTGAGCCGCTTCCGCACCGAGGTCGATTGGGCGAACATGGCCCTGTGGATCCTCCTCGCCGACGTGACGGCGGCCGGCCTCGTCGCCGCGTGGCTCTGGATCGTGGCCCGACGCGCCGGGGTCGACGCGCCCCGTGGCTGAGGCGGAGCACGGCAGGCGCTGGCCGTTCCACCGCTACGCCAAGTACGGCTTCCTCGAGGACCTGGACCACACGCGGCACATCCCGGTCGGCCGGCTGTGGGGCACCCGGATCGCGGTCACGCCGACGGCCGGGCTGCAGGTGCCGTTCTTCTTCGCTCTCGGCGTCGTGCTGACGTTCCTGCCCGGGCGGCTTGCGCTCGACGCGCCCCTCGGCGACCGCATCCCGAGTGCCCTCCTGTTCACCGTCGCCGGCCTCGTCGCCAACGCGGCCCATGCGCTGGGCCACATCGTCAGCGGCACGCTGGCCGGCAGCGCGATGGACGAGCTGCTCGTCACCGCCACCCGCGACGCGAACATCTATCTGGGCGATCAGAGCGGCGTCCGCGGCCGCACGCACATCGCGCGCGCCGTCGGCGGACCGGCGGCCAACCTCATCGTCGCGGCGATCACGTTCGCTGTGCTCTCTGCCCTGGGCGGCGGGGGGACGCACCCGATGCTCGATCGCATCGCCGGCGTCAACCTCCTCTTCGGCCTCGGCGGCTTTCTGCCGGTACCGAGCGTGGACGGGGAGGTGATCTGGCGCGAGGTGTGGCGGGGGTGGCGCGGTTGACGGGACGGACGCCGCGCACGGATGGACCTGGGGAGTCACCACCGACACGCGCTTCGCTTCCGTCCGCGCCATCCAACCCGTGTCGGACAAAGCCCGACGCCCTGTCAGCGACATCCCACGCCAAGTGGGGCCGCTGACCTCTGGCGAGCGGTCCCGTGTGCCCGTATGCTGGCGGCGACGCTCGGCGCCCACTGCGTAACGTCGCTCCCCGGCGCCGCTCTCCCGCGTCTTGCAGCCAGCCTGCCCGTCGACGACCCCTGTCGGCGCGGCAGCCGTCGGCGCATCGGTCGTTCGTAGGAGCACAACATGTTGACGAAACCATCCGCCGCACCGCTGGCCGCACGAACCGCGTGGCTCATCGGCCTGGCCACCCTCGCCCTCGCCGCGTCGGCGCTCATCCTCCGTCCGCCGACCGCCGCCGGCGCACCGCCGCGTGGCCGGTTGGCGCTCGATGCGCCCAGCGGCGCCGCAGCGCCGGCCCAGGGCACCCTCACCGCAACCGCTGTCGCCACGGGCACGGCAACGATCACGCCGACCGTCGGTGCCACCCTGACCCTTACCGCAATGCCCACGGGTTCGGCCACGTCGGACGACACCGTGACGCCTGCCCCGACGGGCTCGGCCACATCGGACGACACCGTGACACCGATACCGACGGGCTCCGCGACATCGGACGACACCGCGACACCGATGCCGACGGGCTCGGCTACGCCTGATGACACGATGACCCCGGCGCCAACGAGCTCCGCCACCACTGTCGGCACGGGCACAGCCATCGCGACGGGTTCGGCCACCGCCATCAGCACGGGCACGGCCGTCGCGACGGGCTCGGCCACCACCATCAGCACGGGCACGGCCGTCGCGACGGGTTCGGCCACCGCCATCGGCACCGGCACGGTGGTCGCGACGGGTTCGGCGACCTCTGTCGCCACGGGCACGGCCATCGCGACGGGCACCGGAACCGCCGGAGCAACGCCCTCGGGCACCGTTACGGCAGCGCCGACCGTGTCCGCCAACCTCGCGCTGCCGTTCGCCAGCCTGCGGCGATGGCACGAGGCGGGCAACGTCGCCACCGGCATCCAGGTGCAGAACCTCGATCCCGACTCGGCGGCGAACATCGTCGCTCAGTTCTTCGATGACAGCGGGGCCATCGTGGCCAGCGTGCCGCGAACAGCCGCGGGCGGCGGAGCGCCGAACTTCTACCTGCCGACGGTCTTTCGCGACCTGGCCATCGCCAGCGGTATCTTCAGCGTCCGCGTGACGGGCAACCAGCCGCTCGGCGCCATCGTGCGCACGGACTGGTTCAGCGTCCGCGGCGCCGGCATCGCCGCGAATCCGGCGACAGGGCCGGACGTGATCGTAGCCAGCTTCCTGCGCCGGTCGCACGGTCGCTCGTCGATGGTGGCCGTCCAGAACACGACGTCCACGACGGCCACGGCGACGATCGTCGCCTACGGCGGCGCGGGCGGAAACATGCCGCGTGCCACCTTCCAGCTGACGCTGCCGCCCCATGCCGCGCGCCGGATCTGGGCCGACTTCGAGGCCGCATTCACCGCGCTCGGAACGTTCGAAGGCTGGCTGCGCGTTACGGGCACGCAGACGCTGTCGGTGCAGGCCTGGGAGGTGGGCGAGATCGCCGGCGGCGCGCCGCTGGCGGTCGCGGCGTTCGAGGGCCAGCCGGCCGCGACGGCCGGCAACCGTTTGGCCGTGGCGCTCTTCCGGTCCGCGCAGAAGGGCGTCCTCGGCGCCGATCGGCTGAACACGCGCATCGTCGTCGTCAACCCGGGGCTCATACCGGCGGTGGTGACGGTGAGCTACGCGGGCACCGCCAACGAGGCGGCGTCGATGGCGTGCCGCGGGGGCAGCTTCGCCCACCCGGCCGTCACGCTGCCGCCCGGCGGTCGCCACGTGTTCCGGCAGGCTCCGGGGGGCGGCCACAGCATCCCGGCCGACTGCTTCGGCACGGCCCGAATCCGCACCGGCGCACCGGCCCAACGCGTGGTCGCCATGGTCTACGACGCGACGAACGACGACGAGCTGCTTTCGGCTTACGTCGCACTGCCCGAGGCGGACGCGGCGCAACTCGTGGCGTTGCCGCTCTTCCGCCGGCGCCACGTCGGGCTCACGACGGGCATCCAGGTGATGAACATCGCCACGACGACCGCCACGGTTCGGATCGCCTTCAGCGCGACGGACGCGGGCACGGGCGTCAGCACGCCGATCGGCGGCTGCACGGTCTGCCAGCAGGCCATTGCCCCCAACGATTCCTACACATGGTGGCCGCCGAGCATCGGCGGGATTCCCGACGGCACGTTCGGCGCCGCCGTCATCACATCCAACCAGCCGATCATCGCGCTGGTGAACGACTACCCGACTTCCCCGGACGCCGCGGCCCGGACCGACCCGGCCACGTACCTCGGGCTATCGGTCCAGTAAACTCACACCCGGATCCACGCGTCGCCGACTCGCGTGGACATCTCCCGCGGAAGGCGGCGGTCCCGGTGATCCGGGGCTGCCGCCCTCCGGTCGGGGCACGTTCCAACCACAGAGGAGTTCACCCGTGCAGACGAATGCCCTGTCCCATCGCACCTCCCGCCAGATCGCTGAGCCGCCGATCGCGCAGTTCCTGTTCTCCGACACGCGGCTGGCACCGATCTGGACGATCATCCGGCTGTACCTTGGCTACGCGTGGCTCACAGCCGGCTGGGGCAAGCTGACGAACCCGGCCGGCGTCTGGGTCGGCGCCAAGTCCGGGACGGCCGTGACCGGCTTCATCCAGGGCGCGCTGACGAAGACCGGCGGCGAGCACCCCGACGTCGGCAGCTGGTACGCCGCGTTCCTGGAGCGGGTCGCGCTGCCGAACGCCGTTCTGTTCTCGTACTTCGTCACGTTCGGCGAAATCCTGGTCGGCGTGGCGCTGATCCTCGGCCTGCTCACGGGGTTCGCGGCCTTCTTCGGCGGCTTCATGAACGCGAGCTTCCTGTTTTCCGGCGCAGTTTCGACGAACCCCGTGCTTCTGCTGCTGGCAATTCTGATCATCCTGGCCTGGCGCGTCGCCGGCTACTGGGGGCTCGATCGCTGGGCGCTGCCGATGCTCGGTGTGCCGGGGGTGCCGGGGACGCTGTTCGATCCGTCGACGTCGACGACGGTGCCGATGCGGCCGTAGTCCTGGCCCTCTACTGCAGACAAACGCGCTTGACGCCGGCCGAAAGCGCGACTCGCTCACGCCGGGCCTTTCGCCCACCCGCAGGCCGACCCGAACGCACACGGTGACCCCACCCGTCACGGAGTGGGCGGACAGGTCCGCCCACTCCGTCTGCTCCATTCTCGCCGCTCCGACTACTGCGGTACGCGCACCGTTCCCAAGCGCCGGGGTCCGAACGTGCTCTCCCCGCCCGCGCCGCGCATCCACCCCGACAGCGGATCCGACGGTGTCGTCGGCCGCGGTCGCGTTGTCGGCGTCGGCGCCGGCGGCTTGTCGCATGTGCCGTACGAGCCGGCGGCGTAGGTCGACCGCACTTCGTCCGGCGTCAGAGCGCGATGGAAGATCTGCAGCTCGTCGATGCCGCCGCCGAAGAAGTGCTGGGCGCCGCCCCTGCCGAGGCGCGGCTCCTCGCCGACGTGGAGATCGGCCGGCGTGTCGACCGCGCCCACGAGTCCCGTAGTGTCGAACGTGTGGTAGGGCACGCCGTTCCGGTACAACGTGCCGCCGGTGCGCGACCCGCGCTGAACCGTGACGGCCAACAGGGACCAGTAGCCAACGCGAGCCGGCATCGTAAGGTGATCGGTGACCCTCAGGGAGCTGCCCTCGTTGCTCATCGTGAAGGTGGGTTCGAGCCGCTCCAACGTGAACGCGTATCCCAGAGGCGCATCGGCGGGCGCGTATAGCTTCGTCACGATGGGTTGCAGCGGGGCGTCCGTTGACGGGTTGACCCACACGGCGATGCTGAAGTCACCGTCGCCGGCGTCAAGTGACGGCGCGTCCGGCATGACGACCCTGCCGGCGTCGAACGACCGGCCGGCTGCCACCTTGGCCTGGTTCAGCACCGATGCTCCGCCCTCGGCCACGCCGTGATTGTCGCCAATACTGTCCCGTACCGTCGTTCCGCTCAGCTCATCGAGGGCCCACCACGCGGCCATCGACGCCGGACGCGGCGCGCAGCCGGGGGTGGGACGCGGCGCGGTGGCCGTGCTCGTCGGCCTGGGCGTCATCGACGGCGTCGAAGTCGCGGTCGGCGTTGACGTCGGCGAGCGGGTTGACGTGGGCGTGGCGGTGTTCGCGGGCCGCGACGTCGGTGTCTCGGTCGGAGCGGGGATCGATGTCGCCGTCTCTGCGGGCATCGTCGGGTTCGGGGCGCCCAGCACCGGAATGTCGACGCACGACGTGTTGTTGGCGGCGTTGCCGTCGTTCGGGCTGCTCACGGTCGCGCAGTTGTGCAGGGTCGCGCCCGAGGGAGTCGTGACGTTGCCGGTGATCAGGACCGGCGGGAGCGAGCCGGCAGGCACGGGGCCCGGCCACGTGCACGTCACCGTCGTCCCCGTCAACGAGCACGTCCCCGCGCCTGCCTGAACGCCGACGAACGTGAAGCCCGGCGGCAGGACATCGGTCACCGTGATCGGTCCGGCGCACGGGGCCGCACCGAGGTTCGTGACGGTGAGAATGAACGTCGCCTGCTGGCCGCTGACAGGCGGGTTGGGCTTGACGGTCTTGGTGATCGCCAGGTCGCAAGCTGCGGGCGCGGCGTCCTTGCACATCGTGCGATTGCAGACCTTGGGTACGCAGATGCTCGAACAATCGGGGGCCGGGAATGGCGGGTCGTTCGGGCCGTTGGGGTTGACCGTGTTGTTGCCGCCGTTGCCCCATACGAAGTCGCCGAGCAGTCCGGTGGGATCGCCGCCGTTCATGATGTCGGCCCCGGCGTTGCCCCACATCCAGTCCGTGCCCGTGCCGCCCCACATCGTGTCGGCGCCGTCGTTGCCCCACATCCAGTCCGTGGCGGCGTTGCCGGCCATGTTGTCGTCGTCGGCGCCGCCCCACATCTTGTCCGATCCCGTGCCGCCCCACATCGTGTCGGCGCCGTCGTTGCCCCATGTGAAGTCTCCTCCGGCGCCACCGTCCATCGTATCGCCGTCTTCGTTGCCCCACAGGAAGTCGTTGCCATCGTTGCCGCACAACTTGTCCCAGCCCTGGTTGCCCCACAGGAAGTCGTTGCCGGCGCCACCGTAAAGGAAGTCACCGCCGGCATTCCCCCAAAGGAGGTCGTTGCCGGCGTCGCCGTGCAGCACGTCGTTGCCATCGCCGCCCCACAGGAAGTCGTTGCCGTCGTTCCCGCACAGCTCGTCGTCGCCGATGCCGCCCCACAGGAGGTCGGTGCCGGCTCCGCCGTACAGGTGGTCGTCGCCGTCGTTGCCCCACAGGAGGTCGGTGCCGCCTTCGCCGTGCAGCGTATCGTTGCCGGCGTTGCCCCACAGGAAGTCGTTGCCGGCGCCGCCCGTCATGCAGTCGTCGCCATCGTTGCCCCAGAGGAAGTCGGACCCGTCGTCGCCCCACATCGCATCGTTGCCGGTGTTGCCCCACAGGAAGTCCATTCCGGTGCCGCCGTACATCGTATCGTCGTCGTCACCGCCCCATAGGAAGTCCATGCCGGCGTCGCCCCACATCGTGTCGACGCCGGCGCCGCCCCACATGATGTCGACGCCGTTGCCGCCGTGCATCTGGTCGCAGCCGTCACCGCCCCACATGAAGTCCGTGCCGTCCCCGCCGTACATCGTGTCGTCGCCGTCGTTGCCGGACATGAGGTCGGTGCCGGCGTCGCCGTTCATCGTGTCGGCATCGGCGTTGCCCCACATGAAGTCGGCGCCGGCGTCGCCACCCATCGTGTCGGGGCCCTCGTTGCCGAACATCCAGTCGTTGCCGCTGCCGTTGAAGTCGCCCCGCATCCCGTCGGCGCCGGCCCGACCCCACATGAGGTCACTGCCGCCGCCGCCGTTCAGCGTGTCGGCGCCGGCGTCGCCGGACATGAAGTCGGTGCCGGCCAGACCCGCCATCGTATCGTCGTCGGGACCGCCCGATAGGAAGTCTGTGCCGTCGTTGCCGACGATGTGATCGTTGGCCGTGCCGCCCGACAGGACGTCCGTGCCGTCGTTGCCCTCCATGTACTCCATGCCGGCTCCGCCAAACATGAAGTCATTGCCGGCGTTGCCGTACATGTTGTCACCCGACCCGACTTCGCCGCCGCCCGCCATGAAGTCACCGCCGTCGCCGCCGTACAACGTGTCGACCTCGCCGTTGCCGAACATGAGGTCGAAGCTGGCGTCGCCATTCAGCGTGTCGCCGCCCGAGTTGCCGGACAGCCAGTCCGTGCCGTCACCGCCGTGGATCGTGTCGGCGTCCGCATTGCCGAACACGCGGTCCGAGCCGGCGCCGCCGTTCATCGTGTCATCGTTCGCGTTCCCGAACATCCAGTCCGTGCCGTCGCCGCCGTCCATCCTGTCCTTGCCGGCGCTGCCGCCGAGCCACAGCAGCAGGTCGCCGAACATCCGATCGTTGTCGGCCTCGCCGAACACGCAGTCATGCCCGCCGTTCCCGAACATCCAGTCGTTGCCGACGCCGCCGTGCATCTCGTCGTCGCCGTCGAGCCCGAAGAGGAAGTCAGCGGAACTGGCGCTGCCGGTGCCGATCATGTAGTCGTTGAAGTTGGTGGTGCTCCAGTTCCAGGTTCCGATCAGGAAGCCGCTGCCCGATATCAGGTGGGTTGCGACGCTGCAGCCGGACGTCGGCGCCGGAGGGGTCGCCTGGAGCTGGCCAGTCGCTGCTGTTACCCACCCACCGGAAGCAGCATCCCGCGTGTTGCCGGACGGGGGCTTGAACAGCCCGTCGACCTCCGCCAGCGCCGCCTCGACCTGCTCGCCGAGCAGATCCGCGTCGCGGTTGATCGCCTCCGCCTCCCGCTCGATCTTCGCGGCCTCCGCGTCCAATCGATCCCCGCCGAAGTCCCGCTCGAAGCGCTCGGACAGCGCGTTCGCCGCCGCCTCGAGCTCGCCGACACGGCGGACGACGGCGTCGTTGCGCTGCTCGAGTTCGGCCGCGAGGCCGTCGAGCGCCGCCACCGGTGGCGCGATGTCGGCCTCGCCCTGACGGGCCTGCGACTCGGCTGCTGCCACGAACGCGTCGCTCAGCGCCTCGATGCGCCCGACCACGTCTTCAACGGCGGCGTCATCTTCGCCCTTCGCGATGGCTTCGTCCGTCAGCAGCTTGAGGGTCTGACTGAAGTCCTCACCGTTGCGGACCCGGAAGGTGTCGAGGCGGTCCGTAACCGCCATCCGTGCTTGAATGACCGCGTCGCCCGCGCGACCGAACCGGTCCGAGATCTCGAGTCCGTCCGACGCGAGGGAGGTGCTGAGCGCGTCGCTCGGGCCAAACACCTTCTCCTGCGCCTCGGCCGCGAAGCGCTCCGCGGCCAGCGTGAGCGTCATGCCCTCCGTCGCGGCGAACGCGCTCGCGCTCTGCTCCAGCTTTTCGGCGCGCGCGGTGAGGGCGTCGGCGGTCTGATCGAGCGCGCGAAGATTGGCGATGACGCCGGGCAGCACGACCGGCAGCGCGGCGATCTCCGCAGGCGTGAGACTGCCGGTCGAGGCCATCGCGACGTTGTCTCCGTCGCCCGCATCGAGCGTGATCGCGCGCAGGCCGGCCAGACTGCCGTTCGCGTCATCGAAGATCACCCAGTCATCGCCGGCGCCGAGGTCGACGTTGAAGCTCTTCACGTCGTCAAGATCGAATCGGTGGTTCGTGCCGGCGCCGTTCGTGCGGTCGTCGACTTCGACCGTCTTGCCCGACGGGTCGAGGCGCAGGATCACGTCGTCCTTGCCGGGCGTGCCGAGGACGTCCAGGCGTCCGCCTTCGAGGCGCACGCGCAGCGACGCGGTCAACGAGTGCGCGCGCAGGGTGATCGGAAAGTAGAGCGATACGCTACCCTCGGCCGCCGCACGCTGGGCGCGCAGAGGCAACGCGGCGTTCGTCTGCGCGATGGCAGCAGCTGCGTTCGCTTGGGCCTGTGCCCCGCGCCGGGCCGACGAGGTCGCCCATAGCGAAGCCCCGCCGTAGGCCAACGCGCTCAGTCCGACGATCAGCGCGGTGGCCAGACCACGCGCAATGCGCCACCGCGTCGGCCGATGCCGTCCGCGGCGCCCGTCCATGCGGGAGCGACGCCGATTTCCTTTGTCGAGCGTGATCGGGCTTTGTACTGTCGCAGAGCCGTTCATCGTGACCATCCCCCTGTGAGCCGAATGCATGGTCACGAGCGTACTCACCGGCGTCTACAGGAAATCTACAGCGCTGCACGTGTCAGAATCGTGTCGGAAAGCCCTTCGCTTGCCGGTCGCGCGTGCGATACACTGCCACCCATCGGATGGTCGAACGGCATGCGGGGACAACGGTCTCCTTGGCCGGATCATCTCCTGTCCGCGCACGTGTTTGCGGCAGGTACGGGAAACGAAGGAGTCAGCGATGAAGACGCAGATCCACCACGTTCGCGTGCGTTTGTTTGGAGTGACGGCGGTCTGCGCTCTTGCGGCCACGGGCATCGGTGGACGATTCCCTTCGATCCCGCAATCGGCGCACGCGCTCGCCGATGTGAGGGCTGCCGATACCGCCTGTGCCGTGCCGCCCGACACGATGATCGGATGGTGGCCGTTCGATTCGCTTCAGTCGTTCGATGTCATCGACGGGTTGGGATTCCGGGACAAAGCCGGTGCGAACAACGTCGGTGCGCCTGTCGGCGAACCGATTGCCCCGATGGCAGGCGCATATGTCGGCAATTCGATCGCGCTGAACGGACGCGACGAATACATCCGCGTGGCCGACCATCCCGAGCTCGCGTTCGGCGCGGGTGACCTCACGATCGATGCCTGGATCCGGATCGACCCCGCGGATCCCGGCACGGGCCGGCGCCCGATCGTCGCCAAGTCGGCGCCGGGGCCGATGGGCCCGCCCTACGGGTTTGCGCTGTTTCTGGAGGACGGCCACCTCGGGTTCACGCTGAGCGGCCTGAGCGCGCCTCTGGCGGACATCGTGTCCGCAGCGCCGGTGAAGGACGGTTGGCACTTCGTCGCGGTGACCGTCGAACGCGCGGCGAACCCCTTGGACGCCGTTGCCACGCTTTACATCAACAACAACACGCCGGAGCGGTTTGCCGTCGCGTCGTCGACCGAGACCGTGGACAACACGGCGGACCTCCTCATCGGATCGGACATCCCTGGCCTGGACCGCCAGGCTGAGGAAACCTTCTGGGGCGAGATCGACGAGGTTGAGCTGTTTCGACGGGCGCTGACGCCGGCGGAGATTGGCGCGATCTACACGAGCGGCTCGGCAGGCAAGTGCAAGAAGCCCGGCCCCCAGGCGCAGAGTGCACCGAGTTTCCCGACCGTGCTCGGCGTCGAGGAAATCGTCAACATCGATGTCGTGAACGAGTGCGCGGGGACGGCGGACGGGTTCCGCTTCGTGCTGTCGGGCTTCAGCCCGCTGTACACGATCAACGGCACGAACTATCCCTTCCCCGACCTCTACGAAATCCCGTGCCCCAACGCATCGGGCGCGCCCGAGTGCAACCGGTTCATCGGCACGCCGACGGTGCCCGTCTACACGGCCGGCGTTGCCGGCACCGGCGGCGGCGCGGGAACTCCCGGCAACATCGTGCTCGAGTGGGGCTCAACGGCCGCGATGGGCCAGGGCCAGACGAGCCACTTCGGCTACACACTGGGCACCGGGTACGGTCACGACGTCCGCGCCCAGTTGCTCACCGCTTTGCCTGTCCCCGCGATGCTGTGCGAGTCCGTCGCCTATTCCACCGAGTGGACAGGTACGGCGGTCACCATGACGTTGACCCTCGAGAACCGGTCGCGCGATCCGCTGGAAGTCGTCGCGCGAGGCATGGTGAGCCAACGAATGGTGTCGCTGCGCGAGCTGGTGCCCTCCAACGGCCCGCTCATGCGTGCTCTCGGCGACCCCGAGAGGGGCACCGTCCTGGCGCCGGGCGAGCGGCAGGCCGTCACGGTCGAGATCGGCGCCGCCGACCGGGCGATCGTCATGCTGGCGGACTGGTATGCCTACGACGGCCAGCGCGGCGCGCGAAAGGCCCGCGCATTCCACGCGCGCTCATTGAACGAAGCGCCGGCGGTGCCGGCGGCGCGCCGGTACTTCCCTTGGGCCGGCAACAACGCTTTTCCGGGCGCCCCCGCCACCAATGCGCACCTCCCCAACTCCGTCAACACGCCAGGCGCAGACTGAGGTCGGTCCCGCGGAACGCCGGCGGCTGGAACACCCGGCGCGCCGCGTACTGCATTGTGAAGCTCCTCGACCAAGCGCCGCCCCGCACGACGCGGGTCACATCGCCTGCCGCGCGGCCGTCCTCGCGGGCGTCGAGGCGGTACGGAAAGGGGAACGCGGGCGCTTCGCCCACCCGCCCATGCAGACTGCTCGTCCACTCGTAGACGTTGCCCGCCATGTCCGCCGCGCCGTCCGGCGTGTCGCCATCCGGAAAGGTGCCGACCGGCGCCGGGCGGCGGAGGTGCGTCTCCGTCGTGTTGCCCATCCCGTCCGCCGGCGCTTCGCCATACGCATGGCGGCGGCCGGAAGCGCCGCGCGCCGCGGCCTCCCACTCGGCTTCCGTCGGAAGACGATACGTCGTTCCGGTCTGGGCTGTCAGCCATAGACCGTAGGCGCGGGCCTCGAACCACGAGACGCCGACGACCGGCTGCGCCGGGTGGGCGAAGGCTGCGTCCTGCCAGCACTCCGGCGCCCGCTTCGGCCCGCCGGGCCACTTCTGCAGGAGATGGGCCTCAAACTCCCGGTCCGTCATCTTCAACCGAGCCTGCCATCCGCGGAAGATCACCTCGGGCACGCGCCCAGCTGCGTACCGCTCCGCAAGGAGTCCCGGCTCCGCCACGAAGCGGCGGCGCCACAGCCGATATTCCCAGCGCAATCCCTCGGCCGTGCCCTCGCCCTCCTGCCACGCCCGCGCCGCACGCGTGTCCCACCACCGTTCGTCCTCATACCCGCCCGCCACCATGAAGCAGGCCCATTCGGCGTTCGTCACCGGAAACAGGCCGATGTGGAACGGTGCGAGCTCGACGAGGTGCCGCGGCCGCTCCTCGGGCGGCCCATCGTCGCTGCCGATGGGGTACGACCCGCCGGGGATCGCGACGAGCGGCGGCAGCAGGAAGTGGCCATGCGGCCCGACGTGCCGCTCGAAGCGCGGGTCGCCGAGGTCGCCCAGCGCCAGGCCCGCCGCGATCCGCGCGCGCAAGTCGGCGGCGGGGTCGCGCGAACGGTGGACGAGCTGCCAGGCCAGCTCGCGCCGTACGTCATCTCCCGCCCGCACCTCAACCTGCGCCGCGCAGCGCGCCGCCAGCGGCAGGTTCGCCGCGGCGAGCGCCCGCACGAAGTCGGCCGGCGCGGCGCTCATCGCGGCCGCGAGGACGGCGGTCTCCTCCCAGCCGGTGGGCTCCGGCGGCGGCAGCGGCTCGCTCGGGGCGAGGGCCGCCAGGGTGTCCGACAAGGCGACGGCCATTGCGTCCGCCCGCCATGCCGTGCTGACGAGGCCGGTGTCGAGTCCGTCGGCCATTCGTCGGGCGGCAAAGTACTCCTGCAGGAGCTGGTGGAAGAACATCACCTCGTCGCCGGCCATGTCCTCGTCCAGCACGGACATCGCCACGCCCGCCAGCACGATGTCCTCGGCGCACGGATGATCCAACAGCGTCACGACGAGATCGTACGGGGCGCTGACCTGTGACGACTCGTGGGCCGTCGCCGTCACCCGGCGCTGCATCTCGTACGCCAGATCGGACAGCCGCGGGATCAACGGGCCGTGCTCCGGCAGGTCGAACGGGGAGCGCCACGGGACGCGCTGCACGGTCCGGCGGCAGTCGCGCGCCGTGAGGAGATGGTCGGGTGCGAACAGACGGTGGCCGCGCTCGACCTCGCGCTGCAGCACCTGGCGCACGTAACCGGTGAACAGCGCGGCATGGCCCTCCGGCAGGCGGCCCTCGGTCTCCACCTGCTGCGCCAGGAGCGACAGGAAGTAGGGCGTCCGGAGCAGTCCGTGCTGCGGCGAGTGCTGCAGCTGGCGCCAGATCGCTTCGCCGCGGGCCGGGCTGTAGAGCCGAAGGAAGCGCGCCATCCGTTCGTCGCTCATCGGCTCGATGCGCAGCTGCGGCACGGGCAGGGTCGGGCTGGAAAGCGGGGCGCTGTAGTCCAGGCTGCGGCAGCTGAAGACCACCCGGTTGCCCGGCTGTTCGACCGCGACCTCGTGCAGGCACTCCCGCCAGGCCCGGACCCGCTCCCGGTAATCGGCCATGTCGGCGTGCGGCATCTCGTTCAGCGCGTCGAGGAGCAACACCATCCGACCGGCTTCGAGCAGATCGTCCAGGGGCGGCAGCGCGGGGAAGCGGGCCGACCAGCGCTCGCCGAGCCAGGCGCGCGGTGCCGGCGGCGGGGTGTGGGGCGACGGCGACTGGTAGCGACTGAGCGGAATGAAGAACGTCAGCGTCGGTGCCCCGTCGCGCAGCCCGGCCACCGCAAGGTCGAGTTCGAGCCGCCGGAGCAACGTGCTCTTGCCGCTGCCGGGTGATCCGAGCACGACGAGGCATGGACTGGCGACCTCGGCCATCGCGTCGCGCAGATCGCTGAACCGACTCCGCTCGACGTGCCATCGGTCGCCGGGAACGTCCTCGCCCATGTCGACGAGCAGCGACAGGTCGACGAACCGCTCGTCGAGCCGGAAGCGCGGTTGGCTCCACTCCGCGATCCGCCCCAGCCGGTACGCGCCGACGTCGGGGGCGGCGGCCTGCGCCAGCGCCTCGATCTGGCCGGGGGCGATGTGGACGACCCGGGCGTCGTCCGTCACCGCGGCCAGCAGCGCGGCCCGTGCCTCCGGCACCCCGCGCATCGGCGCGCGCTCGCTGACGATGATCCGCGCGGCGGGCGGCAGGCCGGGCGCCGTATCGATGTGCCGGGCGGCCTCGATCTCGGCGTCCCGCAGCGCCTGGGCGAGGAGCGCGTAGCCGCGCGTGACCCGCCGTTCGAGCGTGCGGTAGTTGACGATGACGAGGTCGGCCAGCTCGCCCACCTGCCAGGCGCGCAGGGCGAGGTAGCGCGCGTAGAGGGCGCTCCAGCATTCGAGCGTCGGGTTGCCGATGCGGAACGCATCCTCGATGAGCGCCGTCTCGCGCGCAGCATCGAGGTCGTCGGGCGCCACCGCCCGATCGTGGCTGCCTTCGCGCAGCCGCGCCATCTCGTCCCACACCACGGTCTGGACGATCCGCCCGAGCATCCACTCGCGGCTCTGCGCGGTCTCGGGCATGCGCTCGGCGCGCAGGCCGAGCACGACGGCGTCGAGGCCGAGCAGGGCGTTGTCCTTGAAGGGCAAGGCATGGCGCACCGAGCGCAAGGCCTGGCGGACGGCGGCGTCGGTGATCGCATCCAGGGACATGGGGCGGACCTGGCCAGTCTGCGAAGCGAGCGGTCCAGCGTCCTCCACGTCGCGGGCACGTCGGGTGCGCGTTCGCGGCCACGCGCGGGCGTTCCGGGGGACCCTGGCACGCCGTAGGGTACCACACCCCTTTCGATGCGCGATGTGGCCCTATCCGGTCCGTTCGTGCCCTGTGATCGCCGGGCGGGCCCCGCATGGCCGATCGATGGCCGATCGTGCCGGGTGCGACCCGTCGCATCCGCCCTCACACGATGCTCGGCACCGCCACGCGATGCCCCGTCGCCCGCTCGTACGCGGCACGGGTGGCCGCCTCCGGGGCGACGCCGAGCTCGCGATGGAGAACGTCGACGCACCGTCGATAGTGCGCGATGGCCGCGTTGCGGTTGTCCGTGGCCGCGAACAGCGACAGCAACCGCCGGTGCATCCGCTCGTCGCACGGATCGAAGCGCAGGTAACGCTGCGCCGTGGCGGTGGCTTCGCGCAACCGATCGGCACGCGCGTGGCGCCGGCAGAGTTCCGCCAGGGACTCGAGAACGATCCGTTCCATGCGATCGGCTTCGGCCAGCATCCAGTCCTCGAGGTCGATCTGCCCGGCACACGACACACCCTCGAGGAACCGGCCGCGGTACAGCGTCACGACGGTCTCGAGATCGGCCGTCGACCGGGCGGCCGGAGCCCCGATCGCCAACCCGTCGAGTGCGGCCACGTCCGACCACACCACGGTGCGATCGAGCCAGACGGACTCCCGGTTGTGGCGGAGCGCCGTCGGCTCGGGGAGATCGGCACGGATCTGGGTGAGCGCCTGCGAGAGCGCGCGATGCGCCTGGTGCTCGTCGGCTTCCGGCCACAGCAGGCCGTAGAGCGTGTCGCGGCCGACGGGCCCGGGGCGGGCGGCAAGGAGGTAGAACAGCAGCCGATTCCTCTGGCGCGACAGCGCAAAGCGCCGCTCGGAACAGCGCAGTTCGGGCGCGCCCAGCAACTGGGCACGGATGGCGGGTGAGGGGGCGGATTCGGCTGCTGCCGAAGCGGGACGTGACATGTTGCGGCTCCTGCCGGCGATCGCGGCGGATGCACGACCGCATCCGATCGCCTGGACGTGCCCGCAGGTTACCGGCGCTCGGCGCTGTGCCGGAGAGGGGTCTGACACGAATCCGACACAAGTCCGACGACAGGGTGAAGACACCGAGGTCAACGACCACCGGGGAGGGAGCGCCGATGCCGGACGAGCGCCGACACATCGGACCTTTCACCCGTCTCGTCGTGCCGGGACGGGCGGAACGGCGTTGCCCGGCCCTAGCTTGCCGTATACACTCCCGCCACTCCGCCCGCCGGCGCGACGAGGCAGCCTCGCTCGCTGGACGAGGCGGCCGAGCGGCGCCACGGTGGGGAGGATCGTATGCCCAAGCACCCGATGCCCGACGTCATCGTTCTCCTGCCCGGGGTCATGGGCAGCGTCCTGCAGAAGGACGGCAAGCCCGCGTGGGGCTTCGACGCCGGCAGCATCGCGCGGGCGCTCTTCACGCGGGGCGATTCGATCGCCGAAGGCCTGCGGCTTGGCGGCGACGATCCGGCCAGGGAGACGCTGGACGACGGGGTGACGGCCACGGCGCTGCTGCCCGACCTGCACCTCCTGCCCGGCTTCTGGAAGATCGACGGCTACGGGCACGTAGCGGACGTGATCCGGACGGTGTTCGACGTGAAGGAAGGCGAGAACTTCTTCCGCTTCCCGTACGACTGGCGGCGCGACAACCGCGCCTCCGCCCGGAAGCTGCAGCGCGCGAGCCGTGACTGGCTGGCGGCGTACCGGCGCACGAGCCCGCAGGCCAAGCTGATCCTGGTGGCCCACTCCATGGGCGGCCTCGTGTCCCGATACTTCCTGGAGGTGCTGGAGGGCTGGAAGGACACCAAGGCCCTGATCACGTTCGGCACGCCGTACCGCGGCTCGCTGAACGCGCTCGACACGCTGAGCAACGGGATGCGCAAGGGCGGGCTCAAGCTGGACGCCTTGAGCGAGCTCGCCCGCAGCTGCACGTCGATCTACCAGCTCCTGCCGATCTACAAGGCCTACGACGCCGGCGACGGGACGCTCGCGCGCGTCGGCGAGTCCGGCGGCATCCCGAATGTGGATCCGCAGAGGGCGAAGGCGGCGCTGGCGTTCCACCGCGAGATCATCGCCGCCGTCGATGCCCATCTGGTGGAGCCGGCGTACATGCGGAATCGCTACCGCATCTTCCCGATCGTCGGGACGACGCAGTCCACGCTCCAGTCCGGCCGCCTGACGAACGGCACGGTCGTCCTGGATCAGGCGCACGAAGGGCAGGACCTGAGCGGCGACGGCACCGTGCCCCGCGTGTCGGCCGTGCCGCACGAGGACGGCCCGGCCGACAATGCGATGTACGCAGCCATGAAGCACGGCTCGCTCCAGAACACGGATGCGGTGCTGCAGCATCTCGAGGGCGCGATCACGTCGCTCTACATCGACCTCGGCAAGTTCCTCGCCCCCGACCGCCGCGCCCAGCTCGCGCTCAGCGTCGACGACGTCTACTTCGACGACGAGCCGGTACTCATCGGCGTCGACGCCGGCTCCGATCGGCTCCAGCTCGTGGCGACGGCTGTCGACGCGACGACCGGGGCGACGGTGGCGACGCAGCCGATGCGCGACAACCGCGACGGGACGTACGCGGCGCAGTGCGGTCCGCTGCCCGAGGGCTCCTACCGGATCCACGTGCGGAGCGACGAAGCCGCGAACCGGGACGATGTGATCCCGATCGCCGATGCGTTCGGCATCAGCCCGCGGGTTTCGGGATGACGCGCTCCCTCGACCTCGACCTCGATGCCATTGCCCGCCATGCCCAGCGCGAGATCCTCGTGCTGTCCGCCAACCAGACCGTCGCCAGCGCGGTGCGCGCGATCGGCGCGGCCAGGCCCGCCTGGGTCGTCGTCGTCCGCGAGGAGGACTGGGAGCCGCGTCCGTACCTCTATGCCTATCGCCCCCTCGAGCTTGTGCACATCGTGGTGGCGTACGGCCCGGACACGCTGTCGCTGCGCGCGGCGCTCAACCTGCAAGAGAAGAAGGCGAGCGCCGTCGGAACGGCAGGCGAGCCCGCGCCGACGCCGACCGAAACGACGGGGTCGGCCAGCCGCATCGTGACGGTCGACGCCGAGCGCGTCCCGATCCGGGTGGACGAGCCCGCCCCGATCACGCGGGGCGGGCTGCGGCCGCCGAGTCCGCCTCCGGCCAGCCCGTCGGCCCCGAGTCCCATGCCGCCCAGTCCGTTGCCGCCGAGCCCGCCAGGCGGTTCTGGCCCGCCGCGCGGCGGCGGAATGCCAGGCGGCGAAGTGACACGCGGCGAAGTGACGCGCGGCGGCCTATCCCCCGCCGGACCGCCGCCCGCCGCGCCGACGATCGAGATGCGCCTCGGGACGCGCGCACCCGCGGCGGTGACGATCGGCACGGAAGACGTCATCGACGTCATCGTCGCGGACGCCGCCGACGCGATCGCGCTGCCCGGCTCCGTCACCGCGACCGGGTCGGCGGCCGAGCCGATCGTGGCGATCCTGACGCTCCTCGGCGACGCGGTCACGGTCGTCGGGCCGCACATCCTGCGGCTTGAGCCGCCGACGCCGGGCGCGCCGTCGCAGAGCGCGTTCGTGATCCGCGGCGTCGCGGAGGGCGCGGTGCAAGCCGCGGTGATCTTCCGGCAGGGGGGCACCGAGCTGGGCAACATGCGCCACCAGATTCGCGCCACGGCGCAAAGCATGCCCGCGGTGCGCGCGGCGGGCACGGCGACGGGCGCGCAGCGCGCGGTGGGCGACGGCGGGGTGCTGCTCTTGCAGATCGATCCCATCACATCCGGCACGGCCGGCACGGCCGGCACGGACATCCGCTTCCGCTACCGCGTCCACTGCACCGACCTCGGGCTCGACTTCCAGGAGTTCGAGTCGCCGAAGCTGCTCGCCGGCAACGGGACACCCGCGGATTCGCTGCGCGCCTACGTGGGCGGGATTTACGACCAGATGACGAACCAGATCCTGCGCACCCAGGATCAGGTGAATCGCTTCCGGCGCGAGGTCGAGGCCTTCGGCGTGCAGCTGTGCGGGCAACTGTTCCCCGCCGATCTGGCGGCAGCGCTCTGGGACGGGCGGGCGAAGATCACGGCGGTGCGCGTCATGTCCTGGGAGCCCTTCATCCCGTGGGAGCTGATCCGGCTGAAGGACCCGAAGGGGCGCGATTCCGACGATCGCTTCCTCGGCCAGTACGGCATGGTCCGCTGGCTCCCCGGCCGCAGCGCCGCGCGGTCCCTGCCGCTGAAGGACTGGAGCTTCCTGGCCGCCACCTACCCGAACAACCCCGCCGACAACGTGACCGGCGAGGTCGAGTACTTCACCGCCACGCTCCCCCAGCGCGGAATCCAGCCGGTCCAGGTGGCCTCGACCTACGACGCGTTCGTCGAGGCGTTGGAGAACCCGACGTTCGACGTCCTGCACGTCGCCTGCCACGGCGAGGCCAAGGAGGACAACATCGACAAGGCCGTCCTCGTGATCACGGACGAGCTCGTGAACGGCCGAACGCAGAGCGTCTCGATCACCGCCGACGTCGTGGCCATGACCGCCCGCTTCGGCGACCGCCGGCCGCTCGTCTTCCTGAACGCCTGCGAGGCCGGCCGCCTGGGCGAGAGCCTGACGGCGTGGGGCGGTTGGCCGAAGCGCCTGATCGACGCGGGCGCCGGGGCGGTCGTCGGTGCGTCATGGCCGGTGCGCGACGTGGCGTCCAACACGTTTGCGACGGCGTTTTACGATGCGTTGATCGGCGGGAGGACGTTGGCGGAGGCGGCCAGCGACGCGCGGGGGGCGGCTTCGGGGGTGGGGGATGGGACTTGGTTGGCGTTCAAGGTGTTTGGGGATCCGCATGGGGGGAGGTGATTGTGGCGCGGGGAGTTGGCGTAGTAGCGAGCACGGGGGGTTTGGCAACGATGGCGGCCATGGGGAGGGAGCACGGATGCGACGTACGTGATCCCGGCACGGCGCGCGTGGGCCGTTTGATCCGATGGGCGGACGTGGCGGAATGTCACAGGCCTGCAGCATGCACCCGACCGCCTATCCGCACTCCCCCACTGCAGCGCAAAGGACGACGATCATAACCATGGACGATCCCGCCGCTCCGGATGAGTTGCACGCACTGCGGACAAAGCTAGCCGAGGCCACGGATGAGCTGACCGTGCTGCGGGCGCAACTCGCAGCACTTCGGCAGGAGCGCGACATCGAACTCCTGGACCGTGAATGGAGTGCGGCGCAGGATGTGTACGAAGTGGACCAACTTGTCGGCTTCGAGGACGCGGCGGGCGCGAATCGCTACATTCCGACACGCGGTCATAGCCTGGGGTTCGGAGTGCTCGTCTCCATCCCGATGATCCTGATCATCGTCTACGCGCCACGAGACTTCACGTGGATCGCCGCTCTACTTCTGGCCGGCATCGCCTGGTGGACCGTCGACGCTGTTCGCAAGGCGAGTGCGTACGTGGCTGCAGAGTCCAGCTATCGCCGCAGGCGCGCTCGAATCACGGGTGAGGCGCCGGAACCACACTTCGCAGAGTCGCACTCGGGCGAGTCCGCTCTCGAAGACGGATCGCCGGCACCCGAGCGCTAGCGGAGCCTTGCCGCCGCGGGTCCGCAACTTCCCGCCTGGAAGTTCCATTCCCAAGGCGTTGAACGCAACGTTTCCACCCTGGAAACCACGGACTTCCCGCCTGGAAGTCCCAGACGTCCCGCCTGGAATCTCCGGCCGCCACCCCCACCAACCACAACGGCCCGGCGCAGTTTCCTGCGCCGGGCCGTCGAATCGCGATGATCGCGCGTGTCCTACCGATACGTGATGTTCACTTGCCAGTCGTTGATCGTCCCCGCATCCCCACCCACCAGGTCGGTGATGTCCAGCGACCACTGGCCGCCGGGGTCCGTGCCGTCGAACTGGTCGAGCGCATCCGGCGCGACGCCGGCGCCGCCCGGTGTGACGCGGAGGAAGCCCGACGGCGGGCAGACGCTGCCGATCGGCGCGCCGGCGTCGGAGTCCACGATGGCGAACATGTTGTCATCGGCGCCGCAGATCTGGTTCACGATCGTCACGCCGATGAGCGCGTTGCTCGAAACATCGATGTTGAGGTCGTTGTTCCAGGTGTGGTTGATGTCGAGCGTGATGTCGACGTCGGCGATCGTGCAGCCGATCTGCGCGCCGACCGACGCGAACGCCGAGGGCGCCGCGCCGCTCGCCGGGATGGCGACCGGGCAGTTGTCGCACGACGCCGTCACCGTGTCCGGGCAGCCGCCGGCCGGGCGGTTGTCCGGGAAGCCGGCGCACAGCGGCAGCGGGCCCATGAAGCAGTACTCGAACACCGGCTCGCCCTCTTCGTCGTACGTCACGGCGAAGGGAATGCCGCGGTCACCCGCCGCCTCGTCGCCCGGTACGTCCTCGGTGAACTTGCCGCCGCGCCGCTCGATCGACACCGCGCCGAGGCCGACGAGGTTGCGCTCGAACTGCCCGCGGCCGCTGAAGACGTCATGCTCCCAGAACCAGGCGCTGATGATGGCCGAGCCCTTGAAGCCGTTGTTCACATAGCCCCAGGTCTGGAGGTCGATGTACTCGACCTGCTTCTCGTTCAGCTTCTGGCAGATGTAGTCCAGCAGGCCGTTCTGGTCGTAGATGTAGATGACCAAGTCCGTGAAGCCCGGCTTGGGCACCACGTTGGCGATCGCGATCTCGCTCGTCAGGCCGGAGCGGGAGAGGTCCTTCAGCAGGCTCGGGATGGCGATCAGGCCGACGCCGGAGTCCAGGCCACCGCCCGTGCCGCTGGCGATCTGCCAATCGTAGATCTTATGCTCGGGCAGCAGGTTGTAGGCGATCGCCTGCGTCATGCTCGTGCGTGCCGTGTCGGAGTACTTGATCAACGTCGCCACCGCCACGATGTTCGGCGAGAGCACGTTCGGCCCGCCCGGCGTGATCCATTCCTGGCTCTCGACGCGCGCGCTGCCCACCCAGTTGCCCGGCAGGTCGGCGACGACCGGCAGGAAGAACGTCTGGCTGCCGCGCGGGCAGACCCAGTCCACCAGCGTCGTGATGATGTCGCCGCCGCGGTCGAGGAAGTAGACCTTCACCTTGGCCGCCATCACCGCGCTCAGGTTCTGGACCTGAATGCCGGTGTCCCAGCCCTGGTACTCCGAGTACGTCAGCGGCGCAAACGCCACCTGGTTGCCGGCCGTGTAGGTCGCCAGGTTCGGGTCGAAGGTGTAGTTGATCTCGCCCGGCTCGCCGACGTACGTCATCAGCGTGTCCTGGACGGTGATGTCCACCACGACGCCCATCTTCTGCGTCGAGCGGATCCAGGCCGAACCCTGGAAGTCCGGGCCGACGCAGTCGTTCGCGTCCAGCTGGTACGTCTCGCCCGGCGCCAAGGTGGCGATGTCGCAGATCGAGGCGCGCAGGCAGTCGTCCAACTGCTTGAACCAGATCTCGAGCGAGCTGCACATCAGCCCGCCGTTCTGGATGTAGATGATGCTGTTCATCCCGGCCTTCGAGGCGTAGACGAGCGGCACGTAGAAGCTGTAGCCGCCGTACACCTCGTCGAACACGCCGAGGTGGTCGCCGGCGATGCCGTTGTATTTGCTCGTCACGTCGACGCCCGGTGTCGCGCTGCCGGGGCACGTGCGGTGCACGTCGACGGCCAGCGCACCGCTGCCGCGCGCCAGCGACATGTCGATGCCGTCGAAGAAGAGCCCCTCGTCGTACGCCTTCTTGAAGCGGCGGTAATCGTCCGCGTCACCGACGACGTTGAAGAACAGCACCTCGCACACGTACGAGCCCGTGACGTCATCCTCGGGGATCACGTCGATGCCGTCCTCGGACAGCTGGCGCGCCGAGAGCTTGAAGAGGATGCCGGACTTCGAGCCCGTCGGCACCTGGGCGCCGTACAGGTTCCAGGTGGTGCCCGGCTTCAGCATGCCGGTGCACTCCACCTTCAGCGGGCCGGCGGCCTGCGGCGGGCAGAAGCCCGGCTCGCCCCACGTCACCAGCGCCGCCATCTGGTTCTCACAGCCGACGTTCTGCACTTCGATCCAGGTCTCGCAGACGTCGTCCTGGCCGAGGAAGTTCAGGATCGGGAGGTGGACCTGACCGCCGAGCTGGCGGTTCGGATCGACGGCCGGCCCGAGGTGGAGCACCTCGAGGAACGCGGCTCCCCCTTCGTACGGGCTGTCGAGGACCTCGATCGTCAGCGAGTGGCTGCCGGCGGGCAGGACGGCCGTGCCGTGGCTGAACTGCGGGTTCAGAAACGCCTGGCCCGGATCGTCCTCGTAGATCAGGCAGTCCGGAAAGTCGTTGCCGACGCGCGGCGTCTCGAGGACGACGCGGCCGCGGTCGAGGATCCGGAACGAGTCGCCGGTGCAGAAGGCGTCCGTCACGTTCAGCGTGACGTTCGTCGGATGGGAGAAGTCGATCGATCCCGGCACCGGGCCCGGGCCGCCGAAGCCGAAGACAATGCCCCAGCCGGCGAGCTGGTCGATGTCGTACTGCGCCGCCAGATCGGCGGTCCCCTGCGTGCCGAGCGCCCCGTCGGACGACATCGGCAGGGCGCCGCTGTCGTTCGGCCGGATGCCGCGGCTGCTCCTGCCGAAGTGGTTGAGAGCCCGCCCGTCCCGCGGCTTCTCGTCCTGGGCGTACGCCGACGAGGAGGTCAGCACGAACGCGGCCGCCACGACGGCGACGGCGACAAGCCGAAACAGGCGACTCAGAGGCAATCGAATCGAACCATGCATGGTTTGAAGTTCCCTTCAGGCGGGCGACCACCCCTGAAAACGGGTGGCTGACGGAGCCGGCACGCAACACCACCCTCGGCCGAAGGCCGATGCGGCTGACGTATACAACGTGGGTCGGGAGATGGGGATACGGGCGGAAGCGGCAGACGGCCACGGACGCTGGGAATGGATGGGAACCGGGCTAGTCCCCCGCCACTGGACACGCTCGGAATGGCCACCAAAGTACGGTACCCGGAGATGCTGCAGTGGCGGGGGACTAGAAGCCCCCGTCCAGCGCGATCTCGAGCCGTACGTCGTTCACGCGCCCCGTGTTGAACGAGGCGGCGTCCTCCACCCGCAGGATCCACTCGCCACGCGCCGGGACGCCGGTCAGCCCGTCCAGCTGGCGGTTCTGGCTGCGGTAGGCGGCGAATCCGGCCGGCGGGCAGACGCTGCCGATCGGCTGGGCGGCATCGTCGTCGAGCACGGCTTGCATGCCGGACGTGAAGCCGCACACCCGGTTGGCCAGGTTGCGGAACTGGAGCGCGCCCGGCGGGTTGTCGGACTTCGCCAGCCGGAGGATGAGATCCCCGACGGCCGGGTGCTGGATGTCGAGGCGAATGTTCATGTCATCGATCCGGCAGCCCGGCGGAACGTTCACGTTGATCCGCGCGTTGGCCGAACCGGCGTCCGGGATCGGCAGCGGGCAGTTCAGGCAGCGCGCCGTGACGGTGTCGGGACAGGCGAAGGGGTCGTTCGGTGCGCCGGGCACGCCGGGGCACAGGATGTCGAAGAACGGCGCCGGTCCGTTCAGGCAGCGCTCGCCGCGGATGTCGGCCAGCGCGAACGAGATGCCGCGCTCGCCGGCGGCTTCGTCGCCCGGGATGTCCTCGCCGAGCACCGTCCGGCTGCGCTCGACGGCCATCGCGCCGAGACCGACGAGGTTGCGCTCGAAGCGGCCCCACGGATCGAAGACGTCGTGCTCCCAGAAGGTGGCGCTGATCACGGCCGAGCCCTTGAAGCCGTTGTTCAGATAGCCCCAGCGGTAGAAGTCGATGTACTCGATCTGCTTCTCGTTCAGCTTCTCGCAGATGAAGTCAAGCAGACCGTTCTGATCGTAGAGGATGATCGCGAAGTCGGTGAAGCCCGGCTTGGGCACGACGTTCGTGATCGCCAGCTCGCTCGTGATGCCGGACTTGCGCGTGTCCTTGAACAGGGACGGGATGGCGATCAGGCCGATCCCGCTCTCGAGCCCGCCGCGCGTGCCGGTGGCGATCTGCCAGTCGAAGATCTTGTGCTCCGGCAGGAGGTTGTAGGCGATCCCCTCGATGATCTGCGTCCGCGCCGCGTCCGAGTACTTCACGAGCGTCGCGATGGCGACGATGTTCGGTCCGAGCACGTTCGGCGCGCCGGGTGTGATCCACTCCTGGCTCTCGACGCGCGCGCTCCCGACCCAGTGCCCCGGCAGATCGAACACGACGGGCAGGAAGAACGTCTGGCTGCCACGCGGGCAGATCCAGTCCACCAGCGTCGTGATGATGTCGCCGCCGCGGTCGAGGAAGTAGACCTTGGCCTTGGCTGCCACCACCGGGCTCAGGTTCTGGACCTGGATACCCGCGTCCCAGCCCTGGTACTCACTGTAGATGAGCGGGGCGAACGCAATCTGGTTGCCGGGCGACGTGTACGGCGTGCTCGGGTCGAACGTGTAGTTGATCTCCGTCGGCTCGCCGATGTAGGTCATCAGGACTTCGGGGCCGATGATGTCGGCGACGATGCCCATCGGCTGCGACGCGCGCACCCAGGCATTGCCGACCCAGTCCGGCCCGACGCAATCCGCGGCGTCGAACTGATAGGTCTCCCCCGGCGCCAGTGTCGCGACGTCGCAGATCGAGGCGCGCAGGCAATCGTCCAGGTGCTGGAACCAGATCTCGAGCGACGAGCACTGCAGGCCGCCGTTCTGGATGTAGATGAGTGTATTGAAGCCGCTGTGGCCGGCGTACACCAGCGGGACGTAGAACGCGTAGCCGCCGTACACCGGATCCGTCGCGCCAAGGTGGTCGCCCGCGATCCCGTTGTACTTGCTGGTCACGAGCACGCCCGGCGTGTCGACGGCCGGGCACTGGCGCAGCACGTCGACGGCCAGGAATCCGGTACCGCGCGCGCGGTCCAACGGCACGCCCTCGAACGTCAGCCCCTCGTTGTAGGCCTTCTTGAACCGCCGGTAGTCATCCGCGTCGCCGACGACGTTGAAGAACAGCACCTCGCACAGATAGCTGCCGACGACGTCGTCTTCGCCGAGGTCGACGCCGATATCGTTCAACTGGCGGGCGCTGAACTTGAAGACCATTCCGCCCTTCGAGCCCGTCGGCACTTGTGCACCGGTGAGGTTCCACGTGCTGCCGGGCCGGAGCAGTCCGGTGCACTCCACCTTCAGCGGCCCGGCCGATTGCGGCGGGCAGAACCCGGGCTCGCCCCAGACGATCATCGCCGCCATCGCGTACTCGCAGCCGATGTTCTGCACCTCGACCCATGACGAACAGACGTCGTCCTGGCCGATGAAGTCCAGGATCGGCAGGTGCACCTGACCGCTGAGCTGGGCGTTCGGGTTGACACCCTGGTTGTGGCCGAACCCGGGCGGCCGCTGCGCGAGCGCGACACCGCGCGGCACGAGGACGGCGGCGAGCGCCGCGCACAGCCCGAGCACGGCGCCGAGTGGACCCAGGCGCATGGGCGCGTGGCAGGCGAGTCGCATCGCGGTGACTCCTTGAACGATCTCGCGTGAGATCACGTGCGAGACAGAGGGAAGATGAAGGATGGGCGCGGCGTAGCCGGGGGGGCCGCGGCGCCCGCACTAGATGACGGTACTGGGGGATCGGTTGATACGGTCAGTTGTCGCGCATCGCGGCGGATGATAGCGCCGCGGCTTCGCGGCGGCAATGGGGTTCCGTATATATAATGTGCGCCGCCGCCCCCCAAGGCCGCCCACCCGACTTCACGCGCGCCGCACGGCAGCGCCCAACGAGGAGCAGACGCACCCATGTCCCGTGGTTACCGACACAAGCGAACCCGCAACGAGAAGATCGTCATCTTCATCGGCATCCTCGTCGTGCTCAGCATGGTGCTGGGCAGCGTCGCCTCGATCTGGATGCAGTAGTCGACCGGTCTCCGGTCGACCCGAATCCGGTTGTCGATCCCTGGCTGCATCTCGAACACCGCACCGGTCCTCACGCATCGGACCGATCATCGCACCCATCGGCCCCCCAGCATCACCCGCACCGCCCGGTTCGTCCCGAACCCGTACGCCAGCTCGCGCGGATCGTCGCTGTCCGTGAGCACCACGTCCGCCGGACGCCCGACCGCCAGCCGCCCGGCTACCGTGTCGCGGCCGACGGCGCACGCGGCGTTGCGCGTGACGGCCACCAGCGCCTCCGCGACGGACAGTCGGCCGTAGCGCGTCCCGATCGCCAGCGCCAGCCACAGGTTGGGGCACGGCGCGGTGCCGGGATTCCAGTCGGACGCCAGCGCCACCGGTGCGTCATGGCGGACGAACGCCGCGCCGTCGGCGAAATGGGTCGAGCCAAGGCCGATCGTCGTCACCGGCAGAAGAACGGCCACCGTGCCGCTCTTGGCCAGCGCGGCCATCTCGGCCGGCGTCGTGGCCACGAGGTGATCGGCGCTCGTCGCCCCGAGCTCGGCGGCGAGCGCCGTTGCACCGAGGTTCTCGAACTCGTCGCTGTGGACCTTGAGGCCGAGGCCGGCGGCCTTGGCGGCGGTGAGCACCGCGCGGGTCTCGGCGACGTCGAACGCGCCCGCGTCGCAGAAGACGTCGCAGAACAGCGGGTCGTGCAGCCCAAGCGGGTGGGCTGCGACGCGGGGCAGCATGCCGATCACCGCGCGGACGAAGGCGCCCCGGTCGGGCGCGTGCTCACCCGCGTACGCGCCCGGCAGCGCGTGTGCGCCGAGGAACGTCGGCACGACGTGCGCCGGGTGCGCGGCCGCCGCCGCGGCGATGACGTCGAGGTGCCGCATCTCCTCGTCCACGGTCAGCCCGTAGCCTGTTTTGACCTCGACCGTCGTCACGCCATGGTCGACGAGCGCGTCCAGGCGCGCCGTCATCCGCGCCGCCAGATCGTCGAACGACGCGGCGCGCGTGGCGCGGACGGTGGCGTGGATGCCGCCGCCGTTCGCCAAGAGGTCGAGATAGCTCGTCCCGGTCAGTCGCGCCTCGAACTCGTCGGCCCGCGTGCCCGCCCAGACAAGGTGCGTGTGGGCGTCGACCAAGCCAGGCAGCACGACACGACCGGCGGCATCCAGCACGTCGACGGCGTCCGTACGTTCGTTGCGGGCCTCGACGAACCGCCAAACCTCGTCGCGCGGCCCGACGGCCGTGATCCGCCCGCCCGCCACCGCGATCGCACCACCGTCGACGCGCCCAAGTTCGCCCTGCCGGGTCCCGGCCAGGGGACCGGGGCGGCCGTCGTCCATCGTGAGGAGCGTGGCGTGGTCGAGAACGAGGTGGATGGGGAGCGGATCGGCGGTGTTCACTGTCGCTCTCCGTCGGTGATGGCGGCTGTGGCGTGCGACTCGACCGGCCTCAGGCGGCTCGACTCGCCTCCCGACTCCTCAATACGCCCGCGCGAACAACGCCACCGTCGACGTCTCCTTGCCGGTGTAGAAGCACTTCCCGGGCGCATCCGGCTGTTCGAACGGCAGGCAGCGGATCGTCGCGCCGTGCGCTTCCTGGATGGCCGCCTCGTCCTCGCTGCCGCCGGCCCACAGCACGCGAACGAAGCCGCCCCTGGCGAGCGCGGCCGTGAAGCTCGCCTCGTCGTCGGCGGCGTGCGTGTTGTCGGCCACGAAGGCCGAGGCCTGCGCGTAGAGACCGTCCTGGACGGCGTCGAGCAGCGCGCCGATCCGTCCGGGCAGGTCGGCCCGCGGCACCGTCGTCTTCGACCCGTCGTCGCGCCGCGCAACCGTCACGACGCCCTGCTCCACATCGCGCGGTCCGATCTCGATCCGCAGCGGCACGCCCTTGATCTCCCATTCCGTGAACTTGAACCCCGGCCGCTCGTCGCGGTCGTCCACGTGCAGGCGCACGGACGTGCCGAGGGCGGCGCGCAGCTCGCCGACGGCGGCCATCACGGCCGCCTTGCCGGCGTCGTCGCGGTAGATCGGCACGATGACGACCTGGATCGGCGCGAGGCGGGGCGGCAGGCGCAGGCCGCTGTCGTCGCCGTGGGTCAGGATGATGGCGCCGATGAAGCGCGTGGAGAGGCCCCAGCTGGTCTGCCAGACGTGCTGCAGCGTGTTGTTCGTGTCCAGGTACTGCGTGTGGAAGGCGCGCGCGAAGTTCTGGCCGAGGTTGTGGCTCGTGCCGCTCTGCAGCGCCTTGCCGTCCCCCAGCAGCGCCTCGATCGTGTACGAGGCGTCCGCACCGGCGAACTTCTCGCGCTCGGTCTTCCGGCCCGCAACGACCGGCACGGCCGCTTCGTCGTGCGCGAACGATCGGTAGACTTCGAGCATCCGCAGCGTCTCTTCCTGGGCTTCCTCGGCCGTGGCGTGCGCGGTGTGCCCTTCCTGCCACAGGAACTCGAGCGTGCGCAGGAACGGGCGTGTCCGCAGCTCCCAGCGCACGACGTTGCACCATTGGTTGATCAGGAGCGGCAGGTCGCGGTAGCTCTGGATCCAGGTCGAGAACATGTGGTTGATGATCGTCTCGGACGTCGGTCGGACGACGAGGGGCTCCTCGAGCGTCTTCCCGCCGCCGATCGTCACGACGGCCAGCTCGGGCGCAAAGCCCTCGACGTGCTGCTTCTCCTTCTCCAGGAAGCTCATCGGGATGAACATCGGGAAGTAGGCGTTCTGGTGGCCGGTGGCCTTGAACATGCCGTCGAGGCCCTGCTGGATCCGCTCCCAGATGGCATAGCCGTACGGCCGGATGACCATCGTGCCGCGCACCGGCCCGTAGTCGGCCAGGCCGGCCTCGCGGATGACGTCGAGATACCACTGGGAGTGGTCCGTGCTGCGCGGCGTGATGCGCTCGGCCATGGGCGTGCTGTCCTAGTTGTAGAGGGGAAGCATATGGGCTTGAAGAAAGCGGGCTTGGAGGAAGCAGGCTTGGAAGAAGAGGGGCTTGGAAGAAGTGGGCTTAGAAGAAGACCGTGCCCTCGAGGCTGCGGACGACGTTGCCCCCGACGCGGATCGCCGGCACCGCTCCGGTGACGTCGATCTCGACCTCGACGAGGCTCGGTCGGCCGATCTCGTAGCCCTGCTCGCAGCGCAGCTTGAACGGCGGCCGGCCGAGGAGCAGATTGAGGTGCGCCAGGAAGGCCGCCAGCGCGCCGTTGGCCGAACCCGTCGCCGGGTCCTCGTCGATGCCGAGCGGCGGCGCGAAGACGCGGACGTGGACGTGGTTGCCCGGCACGATCGTCTCGCGGCTGAAGGCCAGCAGGCAGCCGGCGCCGAGGTCGTGCAGCAGGTCCTCGACCGCTTGGCCGACCGGCAGCAGATCGCGCATCGTGGCCAGCGATCCCATCGGGACGACGAGGCACGTCAGGCCGGTGCGGACGAGCGTCGGCGGCAGCGTGGTGCCGAGGATCTGTGCCGGGTCCAACGTGAGGGCTGCCGCGATGCGGCTCGACTGGCTCGGGTCGACCGGCCCGAGGATCTCGGCCTCGACGACCTCGGTCGATACGTGCATCGCGCCGCCCGCCTTCGGCCGCCGCAGCGATACCGGCCGGAGCTCGTCTCCGATCTCGACGACGACGTCCGCCCGCCCGCCCGCCATCGAGATCTGGCCCGTCTCCGCCAGGACATACGCCGTCCCGAGCAGCTGATGGCCCGAGTAGACGACCTCGGTCGTCGGCGTGAAGCACCGCAGGCCGAACGCCGCCCCCGCCGCGTTCGGCGGCACGACGAACGACGTCTCGGCGTGGCTCATCCCGCGCGCGACGCGCTGCATCTGGTCCGGCGACATCTCGCCCGGATGGGGGATGACGACGACCGGGTTGCCGCCGAAGGGGCTGTCGGTGAAGACGTCCGCTTGGATGAACTGGACCTTGCGCACGGTGGACCCTGGGGGTGAGGGGACGGGCAGGCTACTTGAGCCGGCCCATCTCGTAGAGCTGCACGCCGGCCTCGTAGCCGGGGCCGGCGGTGAAGAAGCGGGCGTTCAACGCCGTGTCCCTGGCGTGCGTCTCGGGCACGTCCATCTCCGGGAAGATCGCCTCGGGCGGGCAGGCCGGTACGCACGCGCCGCAATCGATGCAGATGTCGGGGTCGATGTAGAAGAGCGGCCACTCGGCCTCGGGATGGCCCGGGACGATGCAGTTCACCGGGCAGACGTCCACGCAGTCGCCCTCGCGCGTGCAGAGGCTGGTGATGACATAGGCCATGGCGTTCGCTCCTCGATGCTCGCCCCGGTCCTTGCATGCCGGACGGCGAACGGACCGCCGGCGTGGTGACGGCCGGCGGTCCGCTGAAGGCTCATCTTGCGCGGCTCGGCCGCACCGGTCGCGCATTGTAGGCGCGCATTGTAGGACGGTCAGGGCGATGGGGCCAACGACGGCGCCATCGCCTGCCTACGGCCCAATCCCAAATGTCGTCGTCACGGTCGCCGTCGGCACGACCGGTGTGTTGGTCGGATCGGGCGGCACGGTCACCGTCGGCCAGCCGGGCGTTGCCAAGCCGAAGCGCCAGCCGATCTCAGGACCTTCGACACCCAGCCACCGCGACTTGTCGTAATCCTGTCCCTCGCGCTGGCCCCACCAGCGCGGGCACTGCACGTAGCCGAGCGCGCGGTCCTGGAGCGTGATCATGCGCCACGAGTCCGTAAACGGGATCGTGACCCACCACGGGATCGTAAACGAGCTTCGGATGAGAAACCGGACGTTCTTGTGATAGAGATACTGCCCCATGTCGACGGTGCCGCGTTCGCCGCGGACCTCGTTGCAGATCTGGACGAGCGTGCCGTTCGTCGGCCCGTACTCGTCCCCTTCGACGACAGGCGACGCGTCGTTGCTGCCGGTCAGGGCCGGTTCCGTGACACTGACGAGCAGGTTGGCGTCGATGTAGGCGGGGATGTAGAAGCGCAGGTCGCGCAAGCGGCTGACGATGATCCGCTTCGCCTCGATCTCGTAGAAGTCCTCGGGGATCGCCATCGTGCCCGAGATCTTCTCCGTCGGGCTGAACGGGTTCATCTGCTGCGTGCCGCTGATCTCCCAGTAGCGCGCCTGCTCCCCGATATGGCGCGCCGCTTCCTGTGTGCCGCGGTCCAGCTGCCACTTGATCACCAGGAGCATGATCAGATAGAAGATCAACATCACGAGCAGGAACAGGAGCGGCAGCGTGACGGCGGTGGTGAGCATCGAGCTGCCGCGACGGTCCTCGCGCCAGCGTTGGCCGAGGGTGGTGGGCACGGCGCGTGCGCCGTTGTTCGCTTCGTTCGTCATCGTCCGTCCTTCCTTGCTGCCGACTACCGCGGAACACACGGGCAAAGGCACCGGCACACCGGATCGTCCGGATCAGGGCACGGCGTCGGCGTTGGCCCGGGTGGGCACTCCGGCGGATCGTCGTTGCAGCGCGGGCAGTCCCGGCCCCGCGCGGCCGCCGTTGCCTTGAACGGCGGCACCTCGACGTAGGCGAAGCGCTGGCACGTCAGCGTCAGATGGGCCCGTGCCTCCGTCTCCACTTCCGTCTCGTCCGGCTTGCCGGCCCAGAAGCGCGGGAACGGGTGCGGCATGTCCACCGTGAAGCGGACCGCAAACTGGGCGTCGTTGACGGCGTCGGCCGTCGAATCCTCGGAGCTGGCGGGTGGCTGGGGCTCGCCGTGCGGCCCGTTCCCGGCAGGCGGCCAGATCAGGACGTTGTCCAGGTCAAGGGTCTGGCTTGCGAGCAGCTCCGAACCGGCCGCCTCCTCCTTCAGGAAATCCAGCGCCACCGCGGCCCAGTCCTCCGGGTACCGCGATTCCTCGGGAAAGCGCGGACCCTCGACCTGCAGGTAACGGGCGGCCTGCCAGGCCGCGTTGCACAGGCGGTCACGCGAGCTCATCACGGACCAGACGGTGTACGTTCCATACACGATCACGACAAAGGCGGGCAGGACGGCCACGAACTGGACGAGCGACGCGCCTGAGCGGTCGGCTTGCCAGCGGCTGGCCAGCCCGCGAATCTTTCGCAGCAAGGTCACCTGCATAGGATCTCCCCCCTTCGCTTCTCGTTCAGGTGGAACCCGACCCCTGGGAAGGGCTTGACGCTGGGCATCTCGTAGTTGAACGCGACGGCCATTTCGAAGTCCATCTTGCATTCATACTCGCCCGAGGCGTCGAACGTCACGTCGATGACCAAGCTGTTCGCGAAGAGATCCGTTCGCGTGATCCAGGGGTTGTTCTTGAGTTCGTTCTCGATCAAGCGGCGGGCGATGGTGGCCCACTCATCCTCGCTGGCCACGGCGGGCGGGTAGAGCGACAGGTAGCGCACCGCCTCGTACGTGCCGGTGTGCAAGGACTCGCGCACCTGCACGACCTCCCAGGCCTTGATGAGGCCGAAGGTGCTGATGAGGATCAACGGCATCATGACCATCGCCTGGATGGCCGTGGCGCCGCTCCGGTCCGCGGTGAAGCGCTGCACGAGACGCCGCAGCACCCGCCAAGGAGGCAGATCGGGTGTGAAGCTGAACCATCGGTTCATCGTCAAGGTCCTCTCTCCGGTGAGGCCGGCGGCGCGCTCACGATCTCAGGCGCCCAGCGCCGCGAGAAACTGCCGGAAGTGCGTGACATACGGCTCGAGGCCGCTCCAATAGGGCCAAACGTAGATGGCGGCCGGCAGCGCGTACGTCCATGCCAGCGGCTTGCCGTGCTCCGTCAGGTCGGCCTCCGTCGGCAGCAGCGCGCCGGTGAGGGCGCGGGTGCGCAGCGCGCGGAGCTTGTTCATCAACCCGGCCCGCCAAACCTCGGCCGCGAACAACGCCGACGTCACGACGAACAGCACGACCGCCATGAGCAGAACGAACTCGCTGTGCGGAAACAGCGCCAGGAGCGCCATGAGGAACTTCGCGTCGCCGCCGCCGATGAAGTGGAGCATCCACAACCCGAAGCAGATCGCGAAGCCCACCAGGATGAAGATCGGCCGCACCCACCAGCCCGGCTCGCCGGGCAGGGCGGGCGTCGTGCGGAGCACGATGGCGGCGTACAGGATCTGGAGCACGCCGACGCCCAGGAAGATCGGGCCGGTCATCCGGTTGAGGATGATGCCCTGCCGGGTGTCGCGCATCGAGATCAGCACCAGCCACACCGTGATCACGACGCGCGTCCCGATGTCGAAGATCTGCAGTGCCGTCATGGACTAGCCTGCCCGACCGAGCGACACGCGCGCCGATTGCGTTCGGCTGTACACCGCCCCGCCCTACGGCGTGACGGGCGTGATGAAGTCGCCCGGTGGCGGCTTCTCCATTGCTCCGAAGATCCGCTCGTAGAACAGCATGACCTCGTCCTGGATCGCCAGGATGATCGGGATCGTCACGATGAGCAGCACGGCCGTCACGACCGCCCACTCGAGCATTTCCGCCCCGTCGGTGTCGCGCCAGAAGCTCTGGAGCTTGGTGCGCAACGGAAGCTTGGTGCGCATGAGTACACCTCCCGCAAGTGCCGGCTGGGCCGCGGCGGCCGCCTTCGACGGCGCCGCGCAGGCCGGACAAGGACACTGGAAGATCGACAATAGCCATACCGGGTCGCTCAGCAATCGGCGTGCCACGACCCGCTCGTCGCCCGCGCGATGAACGGGGCCAGGACCTCATAAAGGAACCGGGCAGGGCAGCTGTGCTGCCCTGCCCGGTCGTCACCCGTTTCCGGTGGTGGGACGAAAGTCCCGGGGCGATGACTAGCCCGCGTCCTCGCCAGCCTCGCACTGGTAGGTCGAGGTGTCGCAGATCGTGCGGCTCGTGAGGGTGGTGATGTTGCCACCGTCGCGAACCTTGGCCACCCAGCACTTGATCGCGCACAGAACCGTGCCGATCGTGCGGCCGACCGCGGCGTAGAGAACCAGGGTGGCAACGACGAGGATGATGGTAACCAGAGCCCACTCAACGAGCTCCGGGCCAGTCTCGTCCTGCCAGAAACGCTTGAACGTACCGATCATGGTTTAGGCCTCCTGAAGGTGAGGATGAAAAGGTACGGCTAGTATAACCAGTCCGAACGGCGATTGCAAGGGGTCTGCGGACCAATTTGGCCCCTTGCGCCGAATTGTCAGGTTCGCGTCAGGCTTCGTCGCTCTCGCTGCCTGTCGCCTGCACTGCCGAACCGCTCAACCGCCGCCGATGCCCGGGATCTCCGTCGTGCCGGGGCCGGTCGCGCCGCCCAAGTTCTTCACGAAGAGCAGGATGAGCGGCGCCCCGAGAAGGAGAAGCGTCATGAAGAAGACGCCCATGATCATCGGGATCGTCAGGATGACCGGCGCCCGCTCGATGTCCTTCTCGACGCGGATGCGGATCTCCTCCTCGATGTCGTCGAGCGTCGTGTTGACGGCCTCGGAGTAGGAGAGACCGCCTTCGTGCGCCAGCTCGAGGCGCTCGGAGAGCTCGGCCAGGTGCTCGTTGTTGAAGTCCGTCGCCAGCGCCCGGATGACGGCCTCAGGCTCGACCTGCAGCTGCGAGCGGACGCGGGTGATCAACCGCTTGCCGAACTGGCCGCGGTCGCCGAACTGCTTGGCGGCCTGGTTCAGTGCCCCGGCCATCGTCTCGGCCAGGCTGAGCGACAGCTGCAGCGTGAGGACGAAGTCGCGGACGGTCGGCAGATCAACCTCGAAGGCCGGCCGCTTGCGCACCCGGCGCCACCAGTTCCGCGGCCGGTACCGGGCGTAGCGTGGCGCGCGGCGCTTGGCCTGAATGCGCCAGAACGGACGCCACATCACGGCCATGCCGATGCCGAACATGAAGACCGCGACGATCGCGAGCATGATGGAGAAATCCATCAGAGAACCTTCTCCTTGAGCGTCACGGCCTTCCGCTCGATGATGTAGCTCGTCCCGACCGAGATGCCGGCGACGATGAGGAACATGATCTGACCGGCCGTGTACTCGTACAGCTCGCGCAGCATCGGCACGAAGCCGATCACGGCGATCATGGCGAGCGCGATCAACTGGATGATTCGCGTCTGCCCGGTGACGACCGTCATGTTCACCTCGGACTTGTCCCGCAGCTCCCGCGCCCGCCGAAGGCGCTTGAGCAGGCCGTCGAGCGCGACCATGATGTCCTCGTGCTTGGAGTCCTCACCGCGCTGCAGGATGTACACGAACTGCTCCATGTACGGATCCTGGATCCGCTCGCGCAGCTCGCTCCACGCCCGGGCCGGATGCGCCGTCACGTAGAAGGTGGTCACCGCATGGGCCACCGCACCGCCGACGGGCTGCGGGATCTTCTTGTTGGACTCCTCGAGCGCATTGAAGACCGTCGGCCGGATGCGGAAGACGCTCTTGAACGCGGCCACGAGCTCGGCCACCTGACCGGTGATGAGCAACCGCTCGCCGACCCGGGCCGCCTTCGACTGCCGCCACGTGAGCCAGCCGCCCACGATCAGGATGAACAGCGCCGGCGCCCAGGCGCGCTTGATCACCGCCTCGACGTCGATCGGATCCATGCCCTCCGGCACGATGGCGCGGTTCAGCCCGCGGATGTAGAGGTAGAAGACGACCACGGTGTAGATCCCGAGGGCGTACACCTTCCAGTCGATCTTGCTGCTGACCTTCTTCTTGGCGATGGCCCGGCCCTTCTTGAGCCGGCCGCGCATGCGGTGCGTTATCCAGTCGTACACCAGAAAGCCGACGATCAGGCCGCCGCCTACCATCAGGAGGAAGATTGGGCTCATGGCATCGCCTCCAGCTGACCGCGGCTACGCTTCGCGCCAGCGGCGCGGTTCTCGCAGCGGCGTCCACGTCTTGCGCCGCATGTCGTACTCCTTGATGACCTCGTAGTCGTACTCGACCGCCTCGCCGGTGCCGCGCGTGACGCCGTGCACCGCGATCATCTCCCGCATGTAGCGCTTGTACTGCTGGCTGTCCGGGTCGTAGCCCTTGTGGATGTGGACCGCCAGACCGAGGCCGGAGCCGATGATCTCGCGCCGCTCGTCGAGCGGAATGCCGCTGCCGCGCGACAGCGTCTCGATGCGCGTCATCGCCAAGCGGGCGGAGTGCGCGTGCGTCGTCGTGTAGGCCGTGATCCCGAGGTTGAGGCCCATGATGAACTCGATGGCCTCTTCCGACACCGTCTCGCCGATGATCATGACGTCCGGCCGCATCCGCAGGAAGACGACGTTGACGACGCGCCCGACCTCGCCGTGCCCTTCCTCGACGACGAGGTGGGCGTAGTGGCCGAGCTGCGGCTGCACTTCCTGGAACGTCTCGACGAGCGCCAGCTGGCAGTGCTTGGGCAGGTACTGCGTGAACGCGTTCAGGATGGTCGTCTTGCCGGCGCCCGGGCGGCCCGAGAAGATCGCACTCTTGTCCATCATCCGCGCGACGCCCTTGAGGAACTCCGCCGTCTCGGCGTCGATCGCCTTGTACTCGATCAGGTCCTCGAACGTGAGCTTCTTGCGCGAGAACCGCCGGATGTTGATGGCGGTGCCCTCGCGGGAGAGCGGCGGGATGGCGGCGGTGAAGCGCGAGCCGTCCGGCAGTCCGAGCTTGATCTGCGGGTCCTCGGCGCCGATCTCCTTGCCCTCGAGGTCGGCGATGCGACGGGTCATCCGGTAGAAGTACTCGTCCGGTGCGACCTCGCCGACGTCATGGATCTGGCCCATGCGCTCGATCTGGACGAAGCCCTTGCGGACGATGATCTCCTCGACGCCTTCCTGCTCCAGGTACGGCTGCAGGACGCCGAGGCCGGTGATCCGGTTCGCGACCTCGCGCGCCACCGCCTGCCGGTCCTCTTCGGCGACATCGAGTCGCAGCTCCTTCATGGCCCGCAGCACGTTGGCGTGGAACGCGAGCTCCTCCTCGGGGTTTACCGCGTTCGCACGGCGCCAACGCGGCACCGGGATCTCACGCCGGACGCAGTAATCCTGAACCTTCTTGACGATGTCGTTGTAGTCGTAGCGTGCGACGCTGCTCATCGGCCACCGCCTCCCCCGGTGCGGGGCGGCTGCGGCGCCGGCGTGCTCTTGAGGATGTTGGCCAGGGCCGTCGCGGTGAGGGAGAGGTCGTACGGCAGGCCGCTGGTGGCGGTGGCGGCAGTGGCCGGGGTGGCATACAGCTGGCCCGGCGTCTGGTTGGCGGCAAGCGTCAGCCACGGGTCCAGGTTCTGCGCGCCGAGGGCGTCGATGATGTGGAATGCCTTGTCCGGCGGCACCGCGACGGTGACGAGTGTCACCGGTCGCTCGCGCGCATCGCCGGAGGTCTTGATCTCCCCCGTGAGCGGGTCCGGCTGCCGCGTGGCCTGCGACGGCGCGCTGCCCGCCGCCGAGACGCCGACGACCCATACGCGCGGCTCGACGAGGACGGTGAACTCGCGGTTGTCGTCATCGCGGCCCGAGCCGTATACGTTCACGATGTGGCCGGGGCGCAGCTTGCCGCCCACCAGCTTCTCGGGCGAAGCGCCGAACGAAACGATCTCGAGGTTGAGATCCTTGACGTAGCGGACCTCCTCCGGCGGCAGCGCGTTCTTCGTGCTGATGATGTCGCCGGGCGCGATGCGCGCCGTCGTCATCTTGCCGGGCACGAAGTCCACCGGGTAGGCGCCGCGGTCGCGGGCCTGCGTCGGCGAGAGCGTCGTGCTCTTGAGCATGTCCTGCGTGACGATCGTGTAGGGCTCGATGGCCGCGGCCGCCACGGCCACGTTCACCGGTGTTGCCGTCTGCGGCTTGTTGAACAGGCTCGACAGATACATGAGCGCGCCGATGCCGAGAATACCGACACCGGCGATCAGGGCAATCGAACGGATATTCATCGTGCGGTTCTCCCCCGTGTCCTCAGATTAAGGCGTGTGGTCAGGCGTCGATCAGGTCGGCTGGACGGCGGGCTTGGCCGCCTTCTTGCTCCGGCCGCTGCCGAAGAGGTTCGCGAACGGACCCTTCGGCTCGTAAGCCCCCCACACCGCCGGGCCATAGGTGTGGAACAAGACCCGCTTGCCCAGCTTGCCTTCGAACCGGTCGGCGGACCGCAGGACGGGCAACTCGACATTGCGCTCGATGCCCGAAAGGGCGACCGAGTCCACGATGCCGCCCATCTGGTTCATCAACACGCCGGCCTTCGGCCCCATCTCGGCCGCCAGCTTCTCGGCGTTCTCGACGGCATCCGGCCGATCGGCCGTGGCCACGCAGTACCAGCGGTCGATCTCGTCGCGGACCGCGCCGATCAGGGCGTGCGGCCAGCGGGCGTCGATCACCGTCAGGACGTGCTCGCGCATGACGTCCTTGAGGTACTTGCCCAGGAGCTGGATCGAGAGGTCACGCGAGTTGTCGTAGTCCATCGGGACGAGCGTGACGTTGTTCCATACGTAGGGCTCGATGTCCGGCTGCGTGGCAAGCTCGAAGAGCGCCGGCAGCTGCTTGCCGACGAGGGCGCTCAGCGCCGACTCGCCGTACGTGAACTCGATCAAGCAGACCGGCAGCTTGGTGCGCTCGGCGAAGTGCTTGGCCGTGTCCATCGCGATGACGGACTTGCCGACGCCGCCCGAGTACGAGATGAACGCGATCGTGCGCTTCGTCGGCATGTCGCTCGAGTCGCCCGAAAGGCGGCGCGCCTCGCGCAGCCAGGCGTCGGGCTCGGCCAGGAACTCCTCGCTGGACACGAACGGGACGTCGCTGTCCGACAGGATCCCCCGCAGCATCCCGACACTGTACGGATGCTCAACCAGGTCGTCGAAGTCGACGATGATGAGCTGTGCGCCAGGCAGCGCGTCGTAGATCTGACCCGTGAACAGGGCCTTGTCGTACTCGAGTCCGGTCAACCCCTGCAGGACATCGAACACGGCCAGGTCTTTGGTGGCAACCAGAACTTTCACGGAGCGACACCTCTCTGCATGTTCCACCTCGTGCGGCAATTCGACGGATCCAGCCCGGGGCAACCGATTCCCGAACCCGAATCCCTCCGCGAGACCCCCTCCGAAGCCTGACATCGCTGACCGATGGTGGACTTTCGGAGACCGAGCCTCCAATGTGGGGCGCATACTACTGTCGGGTTTCACCGTACGCTTGACCGTGACCTGACGGCCTTCTTACGAAAGCCTGACTGATTCCTGACCGGCGTGCGGTGGCCGACATTGCCCGTGCCCGCCGCCTGCGATATATTTCGTCCTTGCCGATCACGTCGCCGATCACGGCGACGGCCCGACAGGAGATGCGGTGAGCGCGGGCGTAACGCGGCGACTCGGCCCGAGCGGGGGCCTGCGGTGGCAGGTGGCCACCCACTGGGGAATCTACGGCAGTTATCTCGACGCGCTCGAAGCGCGCCTTTCGACCGGGCGACTGCCGAGCGGCGTGTCGGTGCGGATCGAGGATGCCTACATTCCGCTTCGCCTGCGGCCCTGGTCGTTGTCGCCCGAGGGTCGTTGGTCGGTGACGAGCGGCACGCCGCTCATGTCGCTGGACGAGGCGCTCGAGGCGCACCGACATGTCCTCCTGATCGGTCCGGCCGGCACGGGCAAGAGCACGCTCGTCCGCTGGCAGGCCGTCGCGTCCGCACGATCGGCCAGGCACATCGGCCGGCGCGCGCTTCTCACGGATGGCGGTCCGCCGCCCCTGCCCGTCTACATCGACGGCGCCGACCTGCCTCCTGAGGGTGACCTCGAGGCGGTCTGCGGCCGCATCGTCGAGACGCTGGCCGGAGAGGGCGGGCAGGCATTGTTCCTGCAGCATCTGGCCGTTGGGCGCGCCACGCTGCTCTTCGACGGCCTCGATACCGTGCCGCCGGACGCGCGCCGCCGCGTCGCCGAGCGGGTGCGCGAGCTCGTGCGGCGCCACCCGAGCGTGCGCGTCGTCGTCGCGATGCGGGATGCGGCCGACGCGGCGCACCTCGCGGAGTTCGCCGTCCTCGAGGTCGCCGGTGTCGATCCGGGCGAAGTGGAGACGCTGGTGGCCCGCTGGGGCCAGCGCAGCGGGGCCGACCAGAACGCGTTCCTTCAGGTCATCGAGCGCAACGTCCTCGTCCGGTCGCTCGTCGCGCGGCCGGGCTGGCTGGCCGCCGGCCTCTCACGTACGGTCGGCTCACGCCTCCGCGCGTTCGACGTCGTCGCGAACTTCGTCGCGTTCATCGACCCGGAGGGCATCGAACCGTTCCCGGCCATGGCGCTGGCGATGCACGAGGCCGGTGGCGACGTCGGCCGGGCGGAGGACGTTGCGCCGGAGCGCCGCTCGTCCGGCTTGCTGTGGTGGCTGTCGGACGATCGGTTCACGTTCGTGCATGCGTCGGCCCAGGCCTACTTTGCCGCAGCCGCGATCGCCGCCGACTTCGAGGCCCAACGCACCCGCCTCCTCGACCGCGCCAGCGACCCGTGGTGGCAACCCGTGGTCGTCTTCACGGCCGGCCATCTCGACGGGCCGAATGCGGCGCGACTGGCGGACGACCTCCGCCGCGCCGGGCACGTCGAGCTTGCCGGCCTGGCGCTGGCCGAAGCCGTCGAGGCGCCCGAGTCGCTCGTCGAAGCGGTGGCAGCCGCGCTGCTGGAGCGCCTGATGACCGTCGCGCCGGCCGATCGACAGCGGCTGGCGGTCGCGCTGGCCGGGCTCGTCGGCACCGAGCCCGTGCGTCGGACCGGCGTTTCCGGGCCCGTGCTACAGGCGCTGGCGCACGGGCCGGCACTCGCCCGACAAGCGGCCGCCCGTGCGCTCGGCGCGCTCGAGGACCCGGCCGCCATCGCGCCGCTCCTCACGTCGTTGGGCGACCCGGAGCCCGGGGTGCGCGCCGCGGCGTCGGACGCGCTGGCCGCGTTCGGCGAGCGCGCGCTGCAGCCCCTCGTGCGGCAGCTGTCCTATCCGAGCGAGCACGTGCGCGATGCGGCCGCGCGCGGGCTGGCGCACATGGGGATCGGCGCGGTGCCGGCGCTCGTGAGGCTGCTCGACAGCACGTCGCCCACCGGCCGCAACGAGGCGGCCGAGACGCTTGCGGCGATCGGTGCCCCGGCGGTGCCCGCGCTCGTCGCGCTCGTCGCCGGCGAGGGTGCGCTGGGTGACCGAACGGCCGCACGGCTCGACAGCGCGGCCGCCGCGCTCAAGCGGATCGGCGCGCCGGCGGTGCGCGAGGTCGTGACGGCGTATGCGGACGCGGATCCGCCGACACAGGCGCGGTTGGTGAACATCCTGCGGGCGATGGGCGACGATGTGTTCGCGGCGTTCGGCGCGATCATCGCCGACGCGCGCCAGCCCAACGGCAGCGAGGCCGCCGCTCTCCTCGGCCTCGTCGGACAGAAGCACGGCGGCGCGATGGCGGCCAAGCACCTCGTCGCCGCGCTGGGCGACAGCCGCTTCGAGGTACAGGACGAGGCGCGGCGCAGCCTCTCCCATCTGAAGGACGATGCGCGCGCGGCGCTCATGGCGGCCCTGACGCACCAGGATGTCCGGGTGCGCTGGGAAGCCGCGCAGATCCTGCTCAAGCTCCCCGCGCCGCCGATCCCCGAGCTGCTCGGCGTGTTCGAGGCCCGCCTGGCGGGGAACGACGTCGGCGAGCGGCGGCAGGCGGTGGAGGCGCTGGGCAAGCTGATGGACCCGGCGGCGGCGGCGGTGCTGCGGCAGGCGCTTCAGGATGCCGACCCGATCGTCCGTCGCTCCGCCATGCAGGCGCTGGCGGCCGCCGACCCGACGGGCGCGGCCGAACCGCTCGTGGCCCGCTGGGCGGCCGAGGAGGACGTGCCGACGGCATTGACGCTGCTGGACGTCCTCGCCAGCGTCGACACGGGCACGGCGATCCCGGTGCTGATCGATGCCCTCGCCGCATCGGACAAGCGGCTGCGCGTCGCTTCGACGGAACTGCTTGCGAGCATCGGGGAAGCGGCGGTCGTACCGCTCGTTTCCGCGTTGAACGCCCGTCCGGGCGAGATCGACCTCGAGGGCAGCCTGCGGGTGCTCGAACGGGCAGGGACGGCAGCCCGTTCGGGCGGGCACACGCCGGCCAACCTCGCGCGAACCTACCACCGGATGCTCGTCGAGCCGCTGGACGTCGACGAGCTCGTCTACCTGGCGACCACGATCGAGTGGTGGCCGCCGGCGCTCGAGTTGCACCGAACGTTCCTCACCGCCAAGAAGTTCATGGCCGTCCAGAGCCTCGGCGGGATCGGCAACGCCGAGCAGGATCTCGACTGGATCGACGCCGAGGAGTGGCTGCGCCCGGCGGCGCAACGCGCCATGCGCCAGCTGCGCCTCATCTCGCAGTCCGTTCAGTACTACAACCGATCCGGCAAGCGTTCCGCCAAGGAGAAGGGACTGCTCAACGCGATCGCGCAGCTGAACGACCTCCAGACGCTGGCCGGCGACCTCGGCGTCCCGCACGACCGCGTCCTGCTCGGCGTCGTCGATCACTGGCGCACGCTGACGAACGCCGCGATCCGGGAGTTCCAGGGCCGCGCCGAGCTCGCCCTCGAGGCCCGCACCGAGAACGTCCGCATCCGCGACATCGACACCACGGCCGTGCTCGTGTTCGAGATCATCAACGCCGGCGAAGGCCTGGCCTCCAATATCCAGATGACGCTCTCCGCACCCGACGGCGAGGTCGCGCTCCAGTCGTCGCCGACGCACTATCTGCCGCCGCTCGGCCAGGGCGACCGGCTGTCCGTGGAGTACACGGTCCGGCGGCATGGCGCGGGCATCGTCCCTCTGTCGGTCGACGTGCGCTACGACGACCCGCAGGGAGAGGGCCAGCTGCAGGCGTTCACCCAGCAGGTCAGGTTCTTCGTCGAGGAGCAGGAGTACCGCGAGATCGGACCGAGCCCGTACATCGCCGGCCCCCCGGTGAAGTCACGCGAGATGTTCTACGGCCGGGGAAGCATCTTCACCTGGGTGCGCGAGAACCTTTCGGGCACGTACCAGGCCAACGTGTTGGTCCTGTACGGCGAGCGGCGGACGGGCAAGACGAGCGTGCTCTACCAGCTGCAGCACCACCTGCCCGAGTACGGCTTCGTCCTCATCGACCTGCAGTCCATCGCGTACGCACTCGGTTCGACGACGGACGTCCTGTACGCGATGGCACGCAAGGCGGCGACAGGCCTCAGCCGCCAGGGGTTCGTCCTCGAGCGGCCGGAGCGGGATCAGTACGTGGACAACCCGCTCGAGCAGTTCGTCGACGTCGGTGAGGAGATCGGCCGGCAGGCGATCGCGAGCGGCCGGCGGGCGGTGATCATCTGCGACGAGTTCGACCTCCTGATCGAGGCCGTCGAGAACGGTCAGGTCAGCCCGTACGTCTTCGATACCATCCGCGGTCTCATGCAGCATCAGGAGGGACTGAGCTTCATCTTCACCGGCGCCTATAAAGTGTCCGAGATGCTGCGCAACCCGACGAGCATCCTGTTCAACACGGCGCTCCGCCGCAAGGTCAGCTTCCTCGAGCGGGACGAGGCCGAGCGGCTCATCCGGGAGCCCGTCCAGGACGTGCTGTGGTACGATGACCTCGCCGTGGAGAAGATCCTGCGCGTCACCGCCGGACAGCCTTACTTCATCCAGTACATCTGCCATGAGATCGTCAACCTCTGCCGCCACGACCGCAAGAACTTCGCCACGCTGCGTGACGTCGACCGGGCGCTGCAGACGACGGTGCAGGAAACGACCGGCATCATTCGCAACGGCTATCAGTCGCTTACCCGCGAGGAACGGATCCTCTTGGCCGCCGTTTCACGCGTGACGGACGACGGCCGGCCGTACGTCGGGCTGGACGATATCCTCGACACGCTCAAGCAGGACAACGTCGACGTACCGAAGCGGGACGGGATCGAGGTCATGCGCCAGTTGGTCGATCGCGACTTCATCACCGAGCGTGCCGGCGAGGGCTACGGCCGGCAGTACGGGTTCACGATGGAGCTTGTCCGGATCTGGCTCGAGCAGAACGACGAGTACAACCGCCTACTTGAGGAGCTCCGCCATGAGTGAGCAGCGCACCCCGTTCGTCCTCGGCAAGCCGATCAAGACGCCGGAGGACTTCTACGGCCGCGAGCGTGAGCTGCGCGAGCTGTTCGAGTCGGTCAAGAACATGCAGCCGGCGGCACTGGTCGGCGAGCACCGCTGCGGCAACACCTCGATCCTCTACCAGATGCTGCACCCCGACCAGCAGTCCCGGTTCCTCTCCGAAGTCGAGCGCGAGCAGCTGATGTTCGTCTTCGTGAACGCCCAGCTGGCCGGCGACTCGCCCGAGTCACTCTTCCGGCGGGTGGCGCTGGCGTTGCGCCGGGCCGACGAGACCTCGACGCTGGACTTCGGCGGAACGATCGACCGGGCCTGGATCGAGGACTATCTGGAGGACGTGGCCACCCGCGGCCGGCGGCTGGTCCTCCTGATCGACGAGTTCGACGTGCTTGCCGGCTATGAGGGCAGCTTCTGGGAGTGGTTCCGCGGACTGTTGATCGAGTACGACGTCTCGCCGGTCGTCGCCAGCCGCCTCGAGCTCGGACGGTTCCGCGAAGACTGGGGCAGCGGTTCGCCGTTCTTCAACATGTTCCGCACGGTGTACATGGGTTCGTTCACGCCCGAGGAAGCCGACCACTTCGTGGCCGAGATCTCGGCGATCTCCGATTTCGACTTCCGGCGCGTCCGGCCCGTGATCGACCGCTTGGCCGGCCGGTTCCCGTTCTACATGCAGGTGGCGATGGCGCTGTTGTACGTCCACGTCGGGGACGCGGCATTGATCGACGACGACGCCGTCGCCGCCGTCGAGCAGGAGTTCCGCGCGCGCAACGAGCACCTCTTCGCCGATGCGTGGCCCAAGCTGCCCGACCTCGAGCGCGAGGCGCTGTGCCAACTCGCCGTCGGCCACGGCCAGGATGCGCGGGCAGCGTCCGTCGTGCACAAGGCGCTGCCGACCCTCGAGCGTCGCGGCTACGTGCTGGATGGGCAGATCTTCTCGACGGCGTTCGCCGACTTCGTCCGGCGGCAGATGATGCGGATCGAACTGAACGCCGAGACCGGCGAGGTGCGGATCGAGAAGCGGAGCATCGAGTTGCCGCCGAAGGAGTTCGCCCTGCTGCGCTTCCTGATGGACAGCGAGGGCGACGTCGTCACGAAAGACGACATCGCCGCCGCGGTCTGGCCGGAGTACAGCGGCAACTCGCTGGGCGTCACCGACGCGATGATCCAGAAGACGATCAGCCGCCTGCGCAAGGAGGTCGAGGTCGACGAGACCGAGGAGGGCGGCTTCCAGCACATCGAGAGCATCCGTGGCCAAGGCTACCGCTTCCAGAATGCGAGCGTGCAAGACGTCTACCAGCAGCGTGAGACGATGGCCACCGCCTGAGATGCAGCGTGGGGAGATCGTCGCCAATCCATACATCTTGACGCCGCTGACGGACGGCGTCGGGTTCTTTGGCCGTGATTCGGTGCTCCAGTTCGTCCGCAACACGCTGAACAGCCCATACCAGAACGTCATCGTGCTGTTCGGGCAGCGCCGGATCGGGAAGACGAGCCTGATCCATCAGCTGCGACAGAGCGGCGAGACGCCGGCCGGCTGCCGGCCGATCTACTTCGATCTGCAGGGCCGCGCCGAGCATGCGCTGGCCCAGGTGCTGTACGGTCTGGCCCGCGAGATCAGTCGCAGCCTGGCGATCGAGTTGCCGCCGCGCGCCGCGTTCGAGGACGAGACGTTCTTTCAGTACGTCTTCCTGCCCGAGGTCTACCGCGTGATCGGCAACGACCGCCTCCTCGTGCTCGTCGATGAGTTCGACGTCCTCGGCGGCGAGCACGTACCGCCCGATGCGGCCTACCACGTCCTGTTCGGCTATCTGCAGGACCTGCTCATCGACGAGCAGCGGCACCTGACGTTCATCTTCGTCGTCGGCCGACGCCTGGACGAGCTGCCAAGCCGGATCAAGGCCACGTTCAAGAGCGCCCAGTGCAAGCGGATCTCGCTCCTCGACCGCGCCTCGGCCACCGACCTGATCGTCGAACCCGCGCGCGGGATCGTCAGCTACGACCGCGATGCGGTCGAGAAGCTGCACGCGCTGACGAGCGGGCACCCGTACTTCCTGCAGCTCTTGTGCTACGAGCTCTTCGATCGCTGCATCCGCCGCGGCAACACGCGGATCACCGCCGACGACATCTCCGACGACGTCCTCGAGCAGGCGATGGAGCTCGGGATGGGCGGCCTGGCCTGGTTCTGGGACGAGTTCCCGCCCGCCGAGCGGTTCCTGCTGGCGGCCGTCGCCCACCTGACGCACGCGCACGAGGTCGCCAGCATGCGCCGGATCGGCCAGGCGTTGCACGAGCACGGCGTGAAGCTGCAGGGCATGGAGCTCTCGACGGCTCCGCAAGTGCTGACGGACTGGGAGATCATCGAGCCCGTCGGGCGGGATGCATTCCGGTTCCGGGTCGACTTCCTCCGACAGTGGATCCTCACGAAGCACTCGCTGGACGAGGCCAAGCGCGAGCTCGAGCAGGTCAGCGCGCGCGCCGTACGTGACTACGAGCAGGCGCGCCGGCTGCACCACGACGGCGAGCTCGTAGAGGCGATCTCGGCCTACCACCGCGCGCTCGCCGCCAACCCGAACCATGCCCGCGCACAGCTCGGGCTGGCGCAGGCGCTGTACGAACGCGGCCAGCTCGAGCACGCCATCGACGCCTTCGAGAAGGCGTACCGAACGGATGTCGAGAGCGCGCGCGACGGGCTGGTGGCAGCGCACCGCGACACCGGCATCACGCTCGAGTCCGAGGGCCGGTTCGATCAGGCGCGTCCGCACTACCAGCGGATCCTGGACATCACGCCGGACGACCCGCTCGCCCTGCAGCGCATGCGCAACACGTGGCGCGCCACGGCCGGCTCGCATCTGGCCGCCGGACGCTGGGAACAAGCCGTCGAGGCCTATCGCGAGGCGCTGCGCTACGTACCCGACGATGCCGTCATCCAGCTGGCCGTCACCGAGCTCGAACAGCGCCACCTCGAGGCGGAAGCGCTCAAGCGGCGCCGACAGCAGCTGGAGCGCGCCGTGCTGGAAGCGCGCTTGCGCGAGGAGCAGACTCGGCGTGAGCAGCTGGAGCGGACTGTGGCGTTCATGCTTCCGCGCTTCGCTGCGATTACAATAGGCCTCGGCCTGATCAGCGCGGTCGCCGTCGGGGTGGCGCCCGCGCAATGGCAGCCGCGGCTGTGGCCGTTGCTCGTGATCTCGCCGGCCGTCATCCTGGCTGGCTACCTGTGGTCACGCCACAGGCTGATGCGCGGCCCGGCGACAAGCGATGAACCGTTGGCGCGCGACGCGCCGCGGACCGAAAGCGGCCCTGCCCCCGCCCGGATCAGCGGGTCCGAACCATCGGAAGCCGGGCCGCTCAGCTGAGAGTAGGTCCATGAACGAACCGTCCGACCTCACAATGCTTCACCGGCTGCGCGCCGCCGACAACCCGTTCACGCCGCACGCGCCGGCCGTCCATTCGATGTTCGTCGGCCGCGACCGCGAGATCGACCTGATCTTCGGCCATCTGCAGGCTGCGCAACGCGGCAACGTCGCCGTCAGCGGCCCGCTGGGCAGCGGCAAGTCGAGCGTGTTGCAGTACATCGCCCACCCTGAGGTCGCCGCGCGCTATGGCGCGCTGCCGTCCAACATGCTGCTGCAGTACGTCGATGTGCAGAGCGTCACCCCGTTCACGTTCGAGGCGTTCTGGCGACGGGTCGCCCGACTCGCGGGCCGGACGCCCGGTGCGGCCGCCGCTTCGCTCGCCCCGCTGGGCGACACGCCGATCCTCGACCTCATCGCCGTCGAAATCGTGCTCGACGACTTGGCCGACAAGGGCGGCGTGCTCGTGCTGCTGCTCGATGAGTTCGAGTGGGCGGTGCACGCCGCGTCCGCCGAGGAAGCGGCCCAGTGCCGGCACTTCCTGGCGCAGATGGCCTCGCTGGCGCGGCGGACCCCCCGCAATCTCGCGATGGTGGTGGCCACCGAGCGACCGCTCCACGAGCTCACGCGCGAGATCGAGTCATGGCGCGGTTCTCCGTTTGCCACGTTGTTCACGACGCTCGTGCTCAAGCCATTGTCCGCAGAGCACACCCTGAGCCTGCTCTCGCACGCGACCACGGCCGCGGTGCGCCTCGACGAGGCGGACGCGCTGCTCATCCTCGAGCTCTCGGGCGGCCACCCGACCGTCGTGCAAGCGGGCGCGTTCGCGCTCGTCCACGGCCGGCGGCAGGGCCTCGACGGCGCGGGGCTGCACGACGTGATCCGCTCGGCGGTCGCCGACCTGCAGGCCGACGCGCTGGCCGGGTCCATGCAGTCCGCGGGCTGGGAGGGCGGCCTGACGCTTGTGCCCGCCGCGGGGGCGCCGGCCGCATCGCTCGCCGCGGCACCGCGCCCGGCGCTCGATGGGGCACCGCCCGACGCATCGATCGGCGGCGTGCCGACACCCGGTCTTTGGATCGACGAGCAGAGCGGCGATGTCTGGGTCGACGGTACGCGCATCGATCATCTGACGGCGCTCGAGTTCAGCCTGCTCCGCCTGCTGTGGCATCACCCGAGCCGCCTGTGCAGCAAGGATGACATCATCCACCAGCTCTGGGGCGCCGAAGCGGCCGTGAGCATCGACGATGCGCGGGTCGAGAAGCTCGTCAGCCGGCTGCGGCGGAAGATCGAGGCCGCGCCGGGAAGGCCGCAGTACGTGCGGACGGTGCGCGGGCGGGGGTATCGGTACGTGCCGCGGGTGACGTGAGGTGGCTGGGACGGGCACGATTATCGGGGCGTGACGGCCAACGGGGCAGGCACGGGGGCCTGCCCCTACATCACATCCGCTCGACGACCGCCTCGGCGAACCCGCTGCACGACACCTCCGTCGCCCCCGTCGTCTGACGCGCGATGTCGTACGTTACGACCTTGTCCGCGATCGCGCGGCCGATCGCGCCGCGCAGCGCGTCGGCGGCGGCGTGCCAGCCGAGGTGCTCGAGCATCATCAGCCCGGAGAGTGTGACGGCGCTCGGGTTGGCCTTGTCCATCCCGGCGTACTTCGGCGCCGTGCCGTGCACCGCCTCGAAGACCGCCACCTCGTCGCCGATGTTGGCGCCGTGGGCGATGCCGAGGCCGCCGATCTGGGCGGCCGCGGCGTCGGAGAGGTAGTCGCCGTTCAGGTTCGGCAGGGCCAGCACCTCGTAGTCCCGGGTGCGGATGAGGATCTGCTGGAGCATGTTGTCGGCGATGCGGTCGTTCATCAGGACGTGGCCGGCCGGCTGCTTGCCGTCGTGCTCGGCCCAGAGCGCGGCCTCGGTGATCGTGCGGTCGCCGAATTCCTCGCGGGCCACCTCGTAGCCCCAATCGCGGAACGCGCCCTCCGTGTACTTCATGATGTTGCCCTTGTGGACGAGCGTCACCGTCGAGCGCCCACGGTCGAGGGCATACTGGATCGCCTTGCGGACGAGGCGCTTCGTGCGGAAGGCGCTGATCGGCTTGACGCCGATGCCCGTGCCATCGACGCTCTCGATACCCTTGGCCCCCATCTCATCGTTCAGGAACGTGATCAGCTTGCGCGCTTCGGGCGAACCGGCCTGCCACTCGATGCCGGCGTACACGTCCTCCGTCGCCTCGCGAAAGAGGACGATGTTCATGTTGCGCGGCTCGAGGACCGGGCTCGGGAGTCCCTCGATGTAGTAGACCGGCCGGACGTTGGCATACAGATCGAGCGACTGCCGGATCGCGACGTTCAAGCTGCGGATCCCGCCCCCGATCGGCGTCGTCAGCGGCCCCTTGATGCCCACACGGTAGTGCGTGAAGGCGTCGAGCGTCTCCTGCGGCAGCCACTCGTTGCGCGCCGCCATCGCCCGCTCGCCGGCAAACACCTCGACCCATGCGATGGACTTGCCGCCGCCCGCCTTGACCACGGCCGCGTCGAGCATCTTCTGCATCGCCGGCGTCACGTCGGTGCCGATCCCGTCGCCCAGGATGAACGGGATGATCGGCCGGTCGGGGACGTCCAACCGACCGTCCTTGGCGGTGATCCGCTGGCCGTCGGCGGGGATGGCGAGGTTCGGAAACGACATTGGGCGAGGCTCCGGCGTGTGGACGGGCTGTTTCGGGACGATCAGCCCTGTGGGGCACAGGCGCGCACGGCGGCGCTGACGCCGTCGGCGTACTTGTCGAAATTGGCGCGGAACATGGCCGCCAGCTCGGACGCCTTCGCGTCGTATGCCGCAGCATCGGACCACGTGCTGCGCGGATCGAGAACCTCGGGCGGGACCCCGGGTACCGCCGTCGGCACCGCAACACCGAAGACTGGGTCCGGGCGCGTCGGCACGCCGTCCAGATCGCCGTGCAGCGCCGCCGTGAGCATCGCGCGGGTGTGCGCCAGCGACATCCGCCGGCCGACGCCATACGGGCCGCCCGTCCAACCCGTGTTCACGAGCCAGACCTTTGACCCGTGGCGCGAGAGTCGCTCGCCGAGCATCGACGCATACACGCCGGGGTGGCGCGGCATGAACGGCGCCCCGAAGCACGTCGAGAACGTCGCCGACGGCTCCTTCACGCCGCGCTCCGTGCCGGCCACCTTGGCCGTGTAGCCCGACAGGAAATGGAACATCGCCTGCTCGGGCGTCAACCGGGCGATCGGCGGCAGGACACCGAACGCGTCGGCCGTCAGGAAGACGACGTTGCGCGGATGGCCGGCCATCCCGGACGGCACGAAGTTGCCGAGGTGGTCGATCGGATAGCTCGAGCGGGTGTTCTCGGTCAGGGCGTCGGAGGCGTAGTCGGCCTCGCGCGTGACCGGATCGTAGGCGACGTTCTCGATGACGGTGCCGAAGCGCTCGGTTGCCCGGAAGATCTCGGGCTCGCTGGCGGCGGTGATGTGGATCGTCTTGGCGTAGCATCCGCCCTCGAAGTTGAACACGCCCGCCTCGCCCCAGCCGTGCTCGTCGTCGCCGATGAGCGGGCGGTCCGGGTCGGCCGACAGCGTCGTCTTGCCCGTGCCCGAGAGGCCGAAGAAGAGCGCGACATCGCCGCCCGGACCGACGTTCGCCGAGCAGTGCATCGGCATGACGTTCTGCGACGGCAGGAGGAAGTTCATGACCGAGAAGATCGCCTTCTTGATCTCGCCTGCATAGGCCGTTCCGCCGATGAGGACCGTTCGCTCACCGAAGTGAAGGACGATGTACGTACCGGACCGCGTGCCGTCCGTCGCCGGATCGGCCACGGAGGACGGCGAGTGCAGCACGGTCCAATCGGGGTGGAAGTCGGCCAGCGCTGCGGCGGGCGGCCGCAGGAACATGTTGCTGGCGAACAGGTTGTGCCACGCCCCTTCCGAGACGACGCGGACGGAAAGCCGGTGGTCGGGATCCGCGCCGCACCATGCATCGCGCACGAAGAGGTCGCGCCGCTCGAGGGCGCGCAGCGTCTTGACCTTGAGGGCCGCGTACGACGCCGGGCTGAGGGGCACGTTCACTTTGCCCCACCAGACATTGCCGGACGACGAGGGCTCCTCGACGATGTAGCGATCGTTCGGCGATCGACCGGTGTGCGCTCCGGTCGTGCACGCCAGCGCGCCGCTGGCCATCAGGTGCCCTTCACCTCGCGCCACCGCCTCCTCGACGAGCGCCGCCGGGGCGAGATTCCAGTAGACGTCCGCCTGCGGCTGCAAGCCGTGCGCCTCGAGTCCGAAGCGCTCCGGCCGTTCTTGCATGCGAATCATGTCGCCTCTCCTGGTCTGGTTTCCCTGTCCGGAGTGAACCGCGCCGGCTAGTCTACCACACGGGAGCAACCCGGCGGCCACTTCGACGATGTCGGCCCATGTCGCCGGAGAAGGCATCGCCGGCCGCGTGGACCGCACGCGGAAGCGGGCATACGATCTGGCGATGAAGCCAGGCCATCGTTCCGTTCCGGCACCGCTCGCGCGGTCGCTCATCGACCGCGCGACGGTCGCAGGCATGGCCCTCGCGCAGCGGGGCCGGCGCCTCGCGACGGCCGAATCATGCACCGGCGGCCTGATCGGTGCGGCCGTCACCGCCGTGCCGGGGTGCTCGGCGTGGTACGTCGGCGGCGTCATCAGCTACGCCGACCGCGCGAAGCACGACCTTCTCGACGTCCCAATGGCCACGCTCGAAGCGCACGGCGCCGTCAGCGCCGAGACCGCCGCCGCGATGGCGACCGGCGCGCTCTCCCGGCTCGGGGCCGACATCGCCGTGAGCGTCACCGGGATCGCCGGGCCGGACGGCGGGTCGGCCGACAAGCCCGTCGGGCTCGTGTGGTTCGGGTTGGCGACGGCGGAGGGCGTAACGACGTGGTCCACGCGGACCGACGGCGATCGCGCGGCGGTCCGGACGGCGGCGGCGGCGGCGGCGCTCGACGCGGTGGCGGCGTTGCTCAGCCCGCCGCGCTCATGACCCCCACGAACTCGTCGCGGTCGAGCGTCTCGACCTCGAGGAGCTTGCGCGCCACGGCGTGTACCCGGTCGAGGTTGTCCCGCAGCGTCTTGACGGCGCGGTCATACGCATCCGTCACCAGGCGCCGCACCTCGTGGTCGATCTGTCGCGCCACCGCTTCGGAGTAGTTTCGCTGCTCGGACAGCTCGCGTCCGAGGAACACGAGCTCCTGCTTCTGGCCGAACGTGATCGGGCCGAGCGACTCGCTCATGCCGTAGCGCGTGACCATGTCCCGCGCCGTCTTCGTGACGAACTCGAGGTCGCCCGAAGCCCCGGTCGAGACCTCGCCGAAGACGAGGACTTCCGCCGCGCGGCCGCCGAGCGCCGCGGCGAGATCGGCGCGGAACTTGGCGCTGCTGCGCAGGTAGGTGTCCGACTCGGGCAGGGACGACGTGAGGCCGCCGGTCATGCCGCGCGGGATGATCGTCACGCGATGGACCGGGTCGCACTCTTCCAGCACGTGCATGACGACGGCGTGGCCGGCCTCGTGGTATGCCGTGATCTTGAGCTCCTCGGCCTCCATCGTCCGGCTCTTGCGCTCCGGGCCGAAGCGGACCTTGTCGACGGCCTGCTGGATGTCTTCGTTCGTGATCTGGCGGGCGTTGCGGCGCGCGGCCTGGATCGCCGATTCGTTCACGAGGTTCTCGAGGTCGGCCCCCGAGAAGCCCGGCGTCTGCTTGGCGACGGCGTCGAGATCGACGTCGGCGGACAGCGGCTTGCCGCGCGCATGGATCTCGATGATCGACCGTCGCCCCTTCACGTCCGGCCGGTCGATGACGACGCGGCGGTCGAATCGGCCGGGCCTTAGGAGGGCCGGGTCGAGGATGTCCGGGCGGTTCGTGGCCGCGACGATGATCACGTTCGTGTCCGTGTCGAAGCCGTCCATCTCGACGAGGATCTGATTCAGCGTCTGCTCGCGCTCGTCGTGGCTGCCGCCCAGCCCGGCGCCGCGCTGGCGGCCGACGGCGTCGATCTCGTCGATGAAGACGATGCACGGGCTGTTCTTGCGCGCCTGATCGAAGAGATCGCGCACGCGGCTTGCCCCGACGCCGACGAACATCTCGACGAACTCCGAGCCCGAGATCGAGAAGAACGGGACGCCGGCCTCACCGGCGATCGCCTTCGCCAATAGCGTCTTGCCGCAGCCGGGCGGGCCCATCATCAGCACGCCGCGCGGAATCTTGGCGCCGAGCGCGATGAACTTCTCGGGTTCGCGCAGGAACTCGACGATCTCGGCCAGCTCCTGCTTCGACTCGTCGACCCCGGCAACATCCGAGAACGTCACCGTCGGCGTATCGCCGGTCAGCAGGCGCGCTCGGCTGCGGCCGAACGAAAGCGCCTGGTTCGAGCCGCTTTGGGCTTGGCGCATCATGAACGCCAGCAGCCCGATCATGAGGAGGAACGGCACGAGCGTCGAAACGAGCGCGCCGACGCCGGTGAAGTTGGACTGCCGGTCGACCTTGAACTTCACGCCCTGCGCGTCGAGCTGTTCGTAGCTGAGGCCGAGCTGTTCGACGAAGCCTGCGGCAACGCCCCGCTCCTTGAGCACGACGCGGCGCGCGAGCTCGCCGGCGCCCGGGTTGCGCAGCGTCACGATCGCCCGCGTCTCGTCGCCGCTGACGGCAATGCTCTGCACCGCGCCCTGCCGCACGAGCGCGGCCAGCTCGGATTGCGGCATCTGGAGTCGGGTGCCTCGCTCGGCTTGGTAGAGCGTCATGAGCCCGACCAGGCCGACGAACACGAATCCCCAGATCCACCAGCTGCGTCGTGTGTTCCGCATTCCGTGCCCAACCCTCATGCTGCGCGAACGAGGTGCGCCACCGAGCGACGCACAGCGCCGAACTATAGCATACGGGCGGCAGTGGCCGGTGCTCGGGCGCCGGACCGAACGCAGCGGGCGATCAGCCCTCGACCCAGATGTCGAACAGCCGTGCCCGGCTGCCGTTCGGGCTGTCCGCTCCGCCGACGACGGGCACGAGCTCGGTCGGGGCATCCGTCGGGAAGATCTCGACCCATACGAAGACCATGCCCGACGCCCCCGGCGGCACCACGAGGCTGAACGTGCTGCCGACAACGCGATCCCCCTGCGACCAGCCGGCGCTCGGTCGGTCGCCGGCCAGCGGGGCGACGGCCTCGCCGAGCACGATCTCGCCCGAGCGGTCGCTCAGAAGGAATCGGGCCTGGTAGTCGCGCTGCACATCGCCCACCGCCTCCCATGCGACGGCGAACGAGACGGTCTCGCCGACGTGAAAGACCTTCGTGGTGAGGTTCACGCCGTCCAAGTAGACGCCGTCTCCAAACGTGACGTTCGTCGATTCGAACGTTCCGCTGGAGTAGTTGATCCAGACCGAGGCGCCGACCGGCACGCTTCCGCCGCCGGGCGGGTCGGTGCCGATGATCGCCCCGGCGGGCACGTCGGCGCTCCACATCGCCCGCTTGGCCGGCACGAGGCCGCTTGCGCTCAACACCTGCTCCATCGCCTCGAGGCTCTCGGCCAGCGGTGGAATCGAGACGAGGCCGCGCGCGCCGATCTGCAGCTTCACCGCGTCACCTTGGGCAACGGTCTCGCCGACATCCGGCTGCATCCCGACCACCCGACCGATGTCGGCGGCGCCGGCTTCGATCGGCTCGAGGCTGACAGCCAAGCCCTTGGCCTCGAGCGTCGCCTGACCGGCGGCCGCCTCGAGGCGCATGACATCCGGTACGTCCACCAGGACGGGCGGCGGCGTGGCCGTCGCGGGCGCTGCCGACTGCGCGCCGAGCGCACCGTCTCCCTGCCCCCCGTCCGATCCGTTGCCGATCCGGCTGAGGTTGGCGTACCACAACAGGATCAGCCCGCTGACGAGGACGACGGCCAGCAGCGCCAGGCCGAGCACGTTCCAGTCGAGCAGAGGCCCGCTCGGCTGGGCGGTACCACTGGCGGTACCACTGGCGGTACCACTGCCGGAGCCGCTGCCGGCGCCGCGAGCAGCGTTGCCGGCGTCTCTGCCGCGGTCGGCGGACGGTTGCGGCGCGCGCCGCCGGCCGCGCACGTCGTCCTCTGCCGGCGCGCCGGACGACGCACCGCGCGCGGCCAACACCCCTGCCGGGTCGGGCGTCGGACCGGTGTGCTGCTCGCTCATGCGCCGGAACGCGTCCAGCGCATCCGCCAGCCGCGCCGCGTCGGGATACCGTTCCGCCGGATCACGGGCCATCGCCGTGCGGACGATGGCGGCGAGGCCGGGCGGGACGGCGGTGTTCAGCTCTTCCACCGGCACCGGGTCCTCGTGCAGCACCCGCATCGCCACGCCGAGGCTGCTGTCGGCCTCGAACGGCACATCGCCCGTCAGCATCTCGTACAGGACGACGCCGAGACTGTATACGTCGGACGACGGCGTGGCCGGCTTGCCGGCGGCCTGCTCGGGCGCAAGATAGTGGACGGTGCCCATCACGACGCCGGGCATCGTGATGCCGGCATCGGACAGGGCACGCGCGATGCCGAAGTCGGCCACCTTGGGGCGGCCGGTCGCGCTGGCCATGATGACGTTCTGCGGCTTGAGGTCGCGGTGGATCAGCCCCTGGCTGTGCGCCGCACCGACGGCATGCGCCAGCTGCGCCGCAATGTCCACCGCCCGAGCCGGCGAGAGCGGCCCGTCGTGGCGGATGACGGACTTGAGATCGCGGCCCGGCACGAACTCCATGACCAGATAGTGCCGGCCGCCATCCTTGCCGACGTCGTACAGCCCGACGACGCCCGGCTGGTTGAGTGCCGCCGCCGACCGCGCCTCGGACCGGAACCGCTCCAGGAACTCCGGGTCGGTGGCGAACTGGTCGCGCAGCAGCTTGACCGCGACGATCCGCGAGAGCTCGGTGTCCTCCGCCCGCCAGACAACCGCCATGCCGCCCTCGCCGATCACGTCAAGCAGACGGTAGCGACCGTTGAGAACGAGCGCCGGATCACCGGCGGCTGGGCTGGGCAGTGGGGTGTCCGCAGTCACGGCGCGCGATTGTAGTCGAACGCGACGGGCGTGGCGAAGCGACGGTATAATCCCGCGCCGTGAAGCCGAACATTTCGCCGCACCGCCCCGCGGCTGCCGTGCCGCCGCGCCAGCTGAGCGGCCCGGTCGCCGCCTGCGTGATCGCCAACCCGTCGGCCGGCCGCGGCGACCGTCGGGCCGCTCTCGAAGTCGCCGTTGAACGGTGGCGACGGCGCGGCTGGTCGGTCGCGTTGCACTGGACCGGCGGCCCCGGCGACGCCGCTGCCCTTGCCCGGACGGCAGCCGCCGACGGCATCGAGGTCGTGGCCGTCGCGGGCGGCGACGGGACGGTGAACGAGGTGGCCAACGGACTGGCCGGCTCGGCGACGGCGCTGGCCGTGCTGCCGTCCGGCACCGCCAATGTCCTGGCCGCGCAGCTCGGCCTCGTGCGTTGGCCGAGCCCGTTGCGCACGCCCGACCTTGCGGCCGCCGCCGATTCGCTCGCCGCAGGCGTGATCCGGCGTGTCGACCTCGGGCTGGCCGAGCCGGCGGGCAGGCCCGGGCGCTACTTCCTGCTGTGGGCCGGCGTCGGCCTCGACGCTGCCGTCGCGGCGGCGATCGAGGGCCCGGGGCGGCCGCTGAAGGAACGCTTCGGTGCGCTCGGCTTCGCCTGGGTCGCGCTGCGGAGCGCGATGCGCGAGCGCGGAGGCGAGGCCGTCGTGCGGATCGACGGCGTGCGAAGGCGCGGCCGGCTGCACGGCATCGTCCTCCACAACATCCCGCTCTACGCCGGCATCGTGCACCTCGCCCCGGAGGCGCGCCTCGACGACGGCCGGTTGGACGCCGTGGTGCTCATGGGCGACACGCAGCGCGAAGCGCTCGGCGCGTGGCTCCGCGCCGGCCACGCAGCGTCGCCCGGTGCGTTCGTCCGCCGGGTCGTGCTCGGGCGATCCGCGCCGCACCACCCGCTGGCCGTGCCGGCCGAAGTCGTTCACGTCGTCGGCCGTCCGCCGCAAGCGGTGCACGTCGACGCCGAGCCGTGGGGCACGACGCCGGTGCGCTTCAGCGTCGTGCCGGGCGCGCTGGCGCTCGTCGTGCCGGCCGGCGCGCCGGCCGCGCTCTTTCAGGCGGGCTCGAAGCTCGGGTCGCGCATCGCAGCCGGCACGTTCGTTCGGCGCCGACACCCGGCGGCGGTGGACCGATGAGCCTCAAGTCGTTCCGCACGTTGTACGCCCTTCTGGTGTGCGTGCCGCTCACCCCGGCGCTCGCGGCTGCGGGAGCGGACTCTCTGTGGGTCTTCGGAGCCGCGGCGCTCGGGCTCATCCCGCTCTCGAGGCTCGTCAGCCGGGCGATCGAGGAGGCGGCCGCGCGCGCCGGCGCGCGGGCGGGCGGCCTGCTCACCGCGACGCTGGCCTACGCGCCCCAGCTGATCGTGTGCGCGATGGCGCTCGCGGCGGGGCGGCACGGTCTCGTGAAGTCCAGCATCACCGGCGCCTTGCTGTCGATGCTGCTGCTCGTGATGGGTCTGGCGTTCTTCGTCGGCGGGCTGAAGCACCGGCGCCAGTACTTCAACCGCGAGCAGGCCGAGCTCTCGGCGACGATGATGGTGCTCTCCGTTATCGCGCTGTCCGTGCCGGCGCTCTACGGGACGTTCGTGCCGCACGTGCGGAACAGCGGCCCGGTCGAGAGCCTGAGCGAGGCGGTCGCGGCCATCATGTTGATCGTGTACGCCATGGCGCTCTACTTCGCGCTCTACTGGGACGGCGACGGCACCGGCATCACCCCGCCCCGAGCGGATGTGCCGCGCTGGCCGCTCGGCCGGGCGCTCGGCACGCTCGCCGTCGCGCTGCTCGGGATCGGCTGGCTCGGCCACGAGCTCGTCGCTCAGATCGGCCCGCTGACGCGCGACCACGCCGTCTCCGAAACGTTCCTCGGCCTCGTGATCATCCCGCTGGCCACCAACGTCTCGGGGCACCTCGTCGGCGTCGAGATGGCATGGCGCAACCGCTCGGATGTCAGCCTGGCGGTCACGCTCGGCGCCGGGATCCACATCGCCCTCTTCGTCGCCCCGCTGCTCGTCTTCCTCTCGCTCCTCCTCGGCCAACCGATGGACCTGATCTTCAGCCCGCTCGAACTCGTCTCGCTGGCCGCGGCGAGCGGCGTCGCCACGCTCGTCGCGCACGACGGGGCGTCGAATTGGCTCGAGGGCGTCCTGCTCATCGCGGTGTATGCGATGCTGGCGATGGCATTCTGGTGGGTGCCCGTCGTCGGCTGACGAAGGTGCGGAGCGCCGATCCGGCCCCCGGCGCAAGCCGATGCGTTGACCGGACGAGCGATGCGCGGCTAGAATGCCGATCTTGCCTGAACGGGGCCGCGGTGCGGCGCCGGTGGAGGATCACATGGGATTCGTGGATTACGTCAAGATCGCGATGATCGTCATCGCGACGTGCCTTGTCGGCCTCGTCATGCTCCAAGCCCGCAACGGCGGCTTGGGCGACATGTTCGGCGGAGAGAACCTGTATCGGACACGGCGCGGCGTCGAGAAGACGGTGTTCGACATGACCGTCGTCTTCGCGGGCCTGTTCCTGCTGCTGGCGTTTCTGTCCGTCTACTACAGCAGCTGAGCCTTGCTCCGCAACCTGCGCTGGCAGATCGCGCTTGCCGCCGCCGGCATCGCGCTCATCGGCCTTGTCCTGCTGTTCGTCTCCAACCGCGCGTTCGAGGATCGACCGGCCCGCGGTGGACAGGTCGTCGAAGCCGTCGTCGGCCGTCCGGGCACGTTCAACCCGGTGCTGGCGACGAGCGATGTCGAGATCGACGTCGCGCGGCTGCTGTTCAGCGGGTTGACCCGCCCCGACAGCGACGGCTCGATTCGGCCCGACCTGGCCACGGAGTGGTCGATCAGCGCCGACGGCCGCGTGTACACCTTTCAGCTGCGCGACGCGGTCTGGCACGACGGCTATCCGGTGACGAGCGACGACGTCGTCTTCACGGCCCGGCTGGCCGGCGACGACGCCGTCGGGACCGCCAAGCACCCGCTCGCCGCGGCGTGGCGGGACGCCGTGGTCGAGGCCGTCGATGCCACGACGGTCCGGATCACCCTGCGCGAGCCGTTCGCGCCGTTCCTGGCGGCCACGACGATGGCGCTCGTCCCGGCCCACATCTTCGCGGCCGTGCCGGTCGGCGAGATCGCCCGCCACGAGGCCTCGACGCTGGCCCCGATCGGCACCGGGCCGTGGCGCCTCGACCTGCCGGGCGGGCTCGAACAGGACCAGATCCGGCTCGTGCGCTTTCAACGCCATTGGGACGTCACCCGCCGCCAGCCCTACCTGGACGGCATGACGCTGCGCTTCTACGACGGCCAGGCAGCGGCACTCGAGGCGCTCGGCCGACGCGAGGTCCAGCTGATGGGCGGCGTGACCCCGGACGCGCTCGCCTTGCTGGGCGACGACGTGCGCCAGCTGAACGCGGTGACGGGCGACTACACCCTCGTCTACCTGAACCCGGCCAAAGTGCTGTTCGCCGACGCACCGGTCAGGCGCGCACTCGGCCTGGCGATCGATCGGAGCGGGATCATTCAGGACGTGCTGCTCGGCCAGGGCGCCGTGGCCAAGAGCCCGATCCCGCCCGGTTCATGGGCCTACGACGCCGATGTTCCGGCCCCCACATTCGACCGCGCCGCGGCCGAGCAGCTGCTGACGGACGCCGGCTGGGTCGACATCGACGGCGACGGGATCCGCGACCGCGACGGCCGCCCGCTGCGCTTCGCGCTCGACGTGTTCGCCGGCGACACCGAGCTCCTGGCCGTTGCCGGCCGTCTGCGCGACGACTGGCAGAACGTCGGCATCGGCGTCGACGTGCGGCCCGTCGGCCAGGAGGAGATCCGCACGGCACTGACGGAGCGCAGCTACGAGGCGGCGCTGTACGGCGTCCGCGCCCGCATGGACGACGACCCCGACCCGTACCCGCTGTGGCACAGCTCGCAGTCGGAGTCCGGGCTGAACTTCGCGGGCTACGCCGACGCCCAGTCCGACCAGCTGCTCGTGGCGGTCCGACAGATGTCCCCCGAGGACGTGGACGGGCGGCGCAGGCTGTATGGCCTCTTCCAGGCCCGCTTCGCCGAGCTCCAACCCGCCCTCTTGCTCTATCATCCGGTCTACACGACGGCGGTGGTCGACCCGAACCTCGGCGGTGTCCAGCTGCCGGCCTTCCTCGCCGAGCCGGCCGACCGTCACTTCACCGCCCGCGACTGGTTCGTTCGGACGGAGCGCATCTTCGGACAATAGGTCGACCGGCTGCCCCGATCGACCGTACTGCGAGGTGAGGAGATGGGACCGTCGACACCGCACGGGCCGACGCCGGAAGAACCTTGGCCGGTCGAGCCGACGCCGGCTGAACCCACGCCATCCGCGTCAGCCCCGTCCGCGTCCATGCCGACCGAGCCGATGCGCTCCGAGCCGACGCGGCGCCCGCCCACGCCGCCCCTCTCCCGCGCCGGCAGCCCCGGCGCCCGACGCGTCGTCGTGCTGGCCGTGCTGGCGCTGTTGTCGGTGTACACCGTCCGCCTCGCCCGCCAGTACGCCGTGTCCCAGAGCGCCGAGGCCAAGCGCCTGTCGCTGGCGGCGCGTGTCGCCGCGCTCGAGACCGAGACGGCCGCCATCCAGACCGAGACCGCCTTCGCCGGCAGCGACGCCTACGTGGAGCGCTGGGCCCGCGAGGATCAGCACATGGTCCGCCCCGGCGACCAGCCCGTGCAGGTGGCGCTGGCCACGCCGAACGCGCCGGCGGCGGGGACGCCGGAGGAGCCGGGGTTGCTCGAGCGGTTGTGGGGGTGGCTGAGGCGGTAGGGGGTGGGGTGGGGGCACTTCGGCGGATTGGGGGGGGTGTTGATCGACGCAGGGCGGCCACGGGGGGCCGCCCCTACTACGGGGCGGGGTTGGCCGACGGCGTCGCGCCATCGCCCGCCGTCCAGGTGAACGCAATCCAGTTCACATCGCCGGACATCACCGTCGGATCGTCCGAGCCGAGCAGGCCGTCGCCGATCCGGCCGACGGCCACGGCCCAGACGAGTTCGCGGCTCGCCCCGAGGGCCGGACGGAAGCGCGCCGGGATCCGCGCCGCCGTCGCGCCGCCGCGGACGGTCACGCGCACGGCATCGTCGATCGGTGCATCGGCCTCGTTCAACAGAACGATGTACGCGATGCCGGGCGGCAGCCGCCCGATGGACGACCAGCGCAGCATCGGCGCGTCGCCCGTGACGGCCGTACCGAGGAGCGGCGACAGCGCGAGTGGTGCGGCGTAGCGGTCGGCGTCGCCCGTGAACGGCTCCTGCTGTGCGGCCTGGCCGGCGTCCGAGCCCGGCTGCCCGCCGGCGATCCCGCCCGGCAGCGGCGTCGCCGTCACGACCTCGGCCGTCTTCATCACGAGCACCTGCCCGGGCTGGAGGATCGCATCGGCGTCCGCCAAGCCGTTCGCCGCCACGACGTCGTCCACCGTCACGCCGTTCGCTTCCGCCAACGTCGACAGCGTGTCGTCCGCCGCAACGGTGACGGACACCGCTTGGACGACGACGGTCAGATCGTCGGCCGCGGCGGCCCTGGCCAGGATGTCCGCGGCCAGCGTGTCCGTCACGGGCGCAGCGGCTTCGACCGCCGGAGGCGCTTCCGCCACGGGCGCATCGGCCGGCGGCAGGGCGTCGGACAGCGGGATCTTGATCACCTGCCCGATCGACAGTCGGTCGAGCGTCAGCTCACCGACGTTGGCCGCCAGGATAGCCTCGACCGTCGTGTCGTTCTCGGAAGCGATGTTCCAAAGCGTGTCGCCGGACGCGATCGTGTGCTCGAGAGCCGCCGGAGCGGCCGGGGTCGGCAACGGCGGCAAGGTGGCGGTGGCCGTGACGACGGCCGTCGCGACACTCACCGCCAGCGTCGGGGGCGGAGCAGCTGCCGCGTCCGTTCCGCGCAGCACGACGGCGGGCGGCGCCGGCAGCTGGCCGGGCGCTCCGGACCGCCACACCAGGATCGCCGCGACGATCGCCGCGAGGCCGACGACGGCCGCCGCGCTCTCGACGAGGACACCGCGGCGCGTCAGCCGCCATGGCACCCGCGTGCCGCACACCGAGCAGTTGCGCTCGTTGGCGAGCAGCGTCGAGCCGCAGCCGCTGCAGCGCCGCGCGCTGCGTCGAGGGAAACCGTCGATAAGCCCGACCTCCTGGGTCCGTCGGCCGGCGCGCGCAATCGGGGGGGGCGCACGCCGAATGCGCGGCGCGAAGGCTAGCATAGGTGCGGACGCGGCCGCAAGGCCGACCGGCCACGCCGATCGTCGATTTCGGTTGGCTGAAGGGACGGCCGAAGGGTTCGCCAGAGGGTTCGCCAGAGGGTTTGCCAAAGGGTTTGCCAAAGGGACGGCCGAAGGGCATCAGCCCGCCGTGAACCGGCTGGCCGCCCGCACGAGCGCCGCCGTGACGGTCGGCTGGCGGAAGACCCCCTCGAGCTCGTCGGCCAGCCACGGCCAGCGCTCGACGGCGGTCTGGCGGCGCTGACGAACGGCCTCGAGGTCGGGCACCGCAGCCGCGAGCTCGATCCGAAGCGCCTCGAGCGCGCTGACGATCTCGGCGCGCTCGGCGGCGGGCACGGCCAGCTGGCGGTTCGCAAGCACCTGCAGGCCGGTGAAGACCTCCTCGAGCGACGCGTCGCGGTCATCGCCGGCCGGCGCCCCGGCCCGCGCGGCCGGTGCCTGCATCGCCGAGCCCATCATCTGCGCCAGGATCGCGCCCATCCCGGCGCCGGCGCCGAGGCCCATGCCGGCGGCAGCCGCGTCACCGGCGCCGCCCCCCCCGCCGCCCCCGCTGCCGAGCATCCGGGCGGCCTTGAACTTCAAGTAGGCATCCATGTCGCCGATCGCTCCCATCGCCGCGCGCTCGTCGATCGCGGCCTGCGTCTCCTCGGTCGCCGAGATGTTCGTGATGTAGGCCTGCTTGAGGGCGATCCCGACGGACAGGAAGGCATCGCGCAGCCGCGCCGCGAGCCCGGCGGCCAGCTCGTCGTACTTGGAAGGCAGATCGAACAGGCCGATCCCGCTCTCGCCGAGCAGGTCCGACAGGCGCGCGACGACGATGCCGCGCAGGTAGCCGACGATGTCGTTCGTCGTATACAAACCCTGGCCGCCGACGATCTTGTTGATGAAGAGGCCGGCATCGTCGATATCGATCGCCATCGTCCCGAAGGCCCGCAGCCGGGCGACGCCGAGGTCCGGGTCGCGCAGCGCCACCGGCTGGGTCGTGCCCCACTTCACGTCGAGGAAGGTGCGGTGGCTCACGAAGTAGACCTCGGTCCGGAACGGGCTCTTTCCGCCGAACGGCAGACCCATGAGCCCGGTGAGGAGCGGGATGTTCTCGGTGGACAGCGTGTACCGCCCGGCCGAGAACGTGTCCTGCGCCAGGCCGTTGTGGAAGAAGACGGCCGACTGGAACTCGCGCACCACCAGCTGCGAGCCGAGCCGGAACTCGCCCGAGCCCCACTCCGGCACGCGGTGCACCATCTCGTTCGGTCCGGGGTTGTCCCACTCGATGAGGTCGAGGATCGCCATGGTCGTTCTCCTTGTGGTCGGCGGCCGGCACGACGCCCGCCGCCCTCGTCCGCGCGCTGCACGCGCTGCCCGTCGCCGCTACTCGGCGCCGGGTATCACCCGCTGCCCGTCCCCCGCGTCGGCTTCGACGCCGACGCCGCGCCAAGCTGCCGGGCCGTCTCCGGGCCGCGCCACCGCCAGCCAAAGCCACCCGCCCGCATCGCCGGCCATGAACGCCCGCGGCGCAGCGACGCTCCGCCGCCCCGCCGGCCCGCGCACGACCGCCGCGCCGTCGTCCGACCACGCCGCGCGGAACGTATCGTCCGCCAGCTCGAGCACCGGCGGCGGCGGCCAGTCCGGCGCTCCGGCGGCAGCGGCCTCGAACGTGATCCGACGCCCGTCCCGGTCCTCCCAAAGCACGAGCCCGTCCGCCAGCGACACGCCGACGTCGCCCCGCGCGAAGCGCGCGACCTCGACGACGCGCTGGAAGCGCCCGTCGTCGCTGACCTGTTCACCCGGCGCCACGGCCGCCAGCCCGGTCTGGACGGCCCGCGGCGTCCAATCGCGCGCCGCCAGCGCATCCCGCCGGCCGTCCAGCAACGCCGCGGCGTCGCCGACGACCCCATCGCACGCCTGGACATCGGCCGCCGTCGGATCCCCGCCGGCCGCCGTCGTCGCCAGCTCACCCAGCGCCAGCGAGAGCCGGCGATCGGCATCGGCCAGCCACGCGGCGGCGTCCGCCGGCAGCGCCTTGGCGGCGAACCACGGCCCGGACTTCGTCGGCGACGACAAGCGGTCGATCACGCGGTTCAGCCGGCCGAGGACCGCCTCGATCCGCGCCGCTTCCGCCATTCGTCCGGCATCCACGCCGCGTCGCTGCATGTCGCCCACCCTGTCACGGGCAGTGCGCGCCGCCGCGGCCAACGCGGCGCGCGCCGCCCGCTCCGTCGCATCGCGGCGCGCAGCGTCCGCGTAGCCGGCGGCGGTCGACGGCGGCGGCGCATCGGCGTCGGCCGCGCCGGCGGTGCCGACGGTGCCGGCGCCTGCAGGCGTGCCGTCCGCCGAGGCTGCGCCGGCTGCGGTCGCCCCGTGGGTCGGGGGCGGCCAAGGCGTCGTCACGGACGCGCGCCCACGCGCCCGGCGTCGGAGTTGCCGTCGGAGTTGCTGTCGGAGTTGCCGTCGGCACTGCCGTCGGAACCTGCGCCGGCTTCCGCGCCGTCGTTCGGCCCGCCGCCGTCGAACGCGATCGCCCCGTCGGCCACCTTGTCCGGACGCAGTGCATCCGACCCGCCGCCGACCGGCCCGCCGGTCGATCGGTCCGCCACTGCGCCGGCCGGCGGCGCGACGCCGCGCACGGTGGCCTGGCCGTCGCCGAGCGCCTGGAAGATCTCGGTGCCGCAGTACGGGCACTGCAGCACGCCGCGGCCGGCGATATCGATCGTCCCGCCGCAGTTCGGACAGGGCTGGACGCCGGCGGCGCCCTCGCGACTGTAGAGCACACCCTCGGACCAGTTCACGTAGCCCGAGAACAGGCCGCGGCCGACGGCTTCCAGCAGGAGGGCCCGCACCGTCTCGCGCGGCGCTTCGAGCTCGGTCACGGCCTCGCCGATCGAGACCTTGCCCTTGGTCAGCACCAGGTTCAGCAGCTTCCGCAGCTGGGCCGCGCGCGCCTCTGATTCCGTGTCGGCGCTGCCGCGGGCGAAGAGAAGCGCGGCGATTCCGCCGAGCGGCAGCGTGGCCAGCAGCGCGCCGAACAGGCCGAGCGCATACCCACCGCCGGACAGCACGCCGTCCGAGCGGGCGCCGTTCAGCCAGCCAATCGCCGCCATGAACAGCCCGACGGCCGCCACGCCGACGACGATCCCGAGCAGTCGTGCATTCCGCATCATCCGAAGCCTCCTCCGCCTCCACCGCCGCCGCCGCCACCGCCGCCGCTGAACCCGCCGCCCGACCAACCGCCGCCGCCCGAACCGCCCGACCAACCGGAACCGCCGGACGGCGCCGGCTGGCTGCCGAAAACGACGGCGGCGCTCGAGAGCATGGAGGAAAGACTCCCCGAGAGTGCGGACAACCCGCCTCCGAGGCGATCACTGGCGCCCTGCAGGTCCGGCATGCCGCCCGACGCGCCGTCGCCGGACGGACCGAGCGGGCCGCCGCCCATGCGCCCCGAACCGGCGCCGTGGTCGAACGGCCGCGGTCCGCGGCCCCAATCCACCCACGGCCGGCCGCGCGCATCCTGACCGGCCGGAACGTACCACGGCGGCGCCGCGGCGTCCACGCGGGCGAACGCCGCGATCCATTGGCGGTCGATGCCGAACGCCACCGCGTAGGGCAGGTAGCGATCGAACAGGTCGCCGGCCGTCTCGAGGTGGCCGCGCTGCTTCTCGATGTTGACCAGCCAGTCGCGGAAGGCCCGCCAGCGCGCCGCGGCCTCGGCCCCGGCCGGCGTCTTGCGCGGCATCGAGGACGCGGTGAGCAGCGCGGCGATGCTGACGATGAGCAGCACCCCCGGCAGGCACATCGCCAGCGGGATCGTCTCGACGAGCAGGATCGTGGCGACGAGAAGGACGACGCTCAGGACGATGCCGCCGACGCCGAGCCCAATGTACTGCCCGCGCGTCTTGTCGGGACGCGCCGTGAACAGGCCGGCGTCCACGACGCTCTCGTACAGCTGGCTGTAGAGCGCCGGGAGCTCGCTGTAGAAGGCGTTCTTGAGGTCGGACAGCTTGCGCCGGTCGCTGCGGCCGAAGACTGCCTCGACGAGCGTCGCTTCGAACTTCGAGAGCGTCGATGGCGCGCCTGCGCTGCCCGCGTCCGGCGCCCGCTCGAACAGGATGTCCTGGCGGACGCCGATGCCGAGGAACCCGCCCTCGCTGACCTCGACCATCCGCAGCTCGCCGCGCCGTGCCAAGTCGACGAGCGTCGCAAGGACGTCGCGCAGGTGGGCTTCCTCGTCCAGCAGCGTGCCGACGACGCCGGGCGCGAGGTCGCTCGGCGGCTCGGCCAGGTAGTCGACGCCGAGATCGAACGCCGGGTCGCGGCCGCGCTGGTACCACACCCAGTAGACGCCGAACAGGCCGCTGGCCAGCGCGACGACGCTGAGCAGCGCCACGATGAGGTTGAACAAGGCCAGCCAGCCGTCGGCCTGACCGGTCGACGTCGCGCCGCCGCGGGCCGCGTCGATCTCGGCCTGCTCGTCCACCCGCTCGGCATCGAGGTCGGCCTGGAAGGCGGTCTCGGTGGCCTGGACGTAGCCGTGCGGCCACTGGCCGCGCACCTCGACGGAGGCGCCGTTCTCGACGTCCTCGACCCGGACCCGCAGGACGCGGTCCGAGACGCGATCCGCCGGGACCGGCTGCCAGCCCGCGTTCGGCCGCGCCTGGACGTAGCCGCTGCCGTCCGTCCAGCCCGGCACGGCATCCGGCAGCGTGACCGTGATGACGGCATTTTCCACGCGCGGCCGATCGGGCCGGATGACCGTCCACCACAGCTGGTCGCCGCCTTCGTACGCCCGCAGTGCGCCCGTCACGGTGTACTGGACGATGAAGCGGGCGGAGCGCGGCGCCCGGATCTCGGGGAACCACCACTGGACGCGGATCAGGTCGCCGCGCGGCGTCACGCTGAACGTGTTCGGATCGCCGTCGCCTTCGGCGTACGGCTGGTCGGGCGCGTCGACCCGGGCCCCGTGGATGCCGGCTGCGCCCTCGCGGGACAGGTCGACGTAGCCGGTCGTGAACGTGCCCTCGTCGAACGACACCGTGATGTCCTCGATCACGTCGAACGTGCCGTCCGGCTGGACGGCCACGTCGACGGCGTAGGTCCGGTAGTGGGCCTGCTTGCTCTGCGCGGCGGCCCGACCGCCGCCCGTCCACGCGAGGGCGACGACGGCCACGGTGATCGCGCCGAGGATCCGTCGTCCGATCGTCTGACTTCTCACTTGCCCTCCTCCACGTTCGGCCATCCTCTACGCCCCCGCCGCCGCACGGTTGCGCCGCGCGACGACGACGAGGATGTCCGCCGGCCGCCGCCGGGTCCGATCGCCGGCGTTCAGGACGCGGGCGATGATGCGGGCGGCGGCGGCGGGCACGAAACGGTAGACGACCGGCACGTGGACGATGTAGGCGGGCGTGACGTCATAGCCCAGCGCGGCCAGCGGCATCAGCACGGCATCGGGATCGAGCGGCCGCTCGTCGTCCGTGCCGGGCGAGTGAAGGGCCTCGGCGGTGCGCAGTCGGCGGAGGAGGGCGGCCACGATCCGGCCGGCGCGGCGGACGACTCCATACGGCCGCGAGGACTCGCTGTCCGGTTCGGCCAGGCAGAGCCAGCCGCCGCGGGCGAGAACGCGGTCCGCCTCGGCCAGCGCCACGCGGACATCCGGCAGGTGGTGGAGCACGCCCTGGCAGACGACGGCGTCGACCGCGCCGTCGGCCAGCGGCAGGCGCTCGGCATCGGCGATGAGCGGCCAGACGCCGGTGATTCCGGCCGCGTGCGCCTTGGCGACGGCCTGCTTGAGCATTCCGCGCGACATGTCCAGCGCGACGACGGACGGTCCGGCCGCGGCGACGGGCAGCGTCGTGCGCCCCGTCCCGCAACCGATGTCCAGGACGACGCGCGCGCCGTCCGCCGCCAGGCGCTCCGCCCACGGCCGGGCCGTCCAGAGCTGCTGATACGGGGCGAACTCACGGCCGATCAGACGGTCGTAGCGGGCGGCCTCGCGGTCGTGATGGATCGCGTCGCGGCGCTTCCAGGCGGTTGGGTCGGCCGGGACCGGCACGGCGCCGGTGCGCGCGACGGTCGTGCGCTCGGCCGCGCGGCGTCGAGGGTTGGGGGGGTCGATCATCGCCGCGTCCAGAACTGCAACAGCACGCTCCCGTACTTCCGCTCGTCGAAGCGCTCGAAGTGCTTCACGTCAGGCACCACCGCCTCGCGGGGGTGGATCTGCACGACGACCTGCCCGCCGTCGGCAGCGACGATCTCGGGCCGGGCATCCAGCGCCAGCAGGGCGCGCAGCCACATGCCCTTGTACTGGGGCGGCGCCACGAAGACGATATCGTACGGCACGTCGGGCGCAGTGGCGAGGACGTCGAACGCGTCGCGGCGCATCACCCGCGCGCGGTCGGCGAGGCCGGTGGCGGTCAGGTTTGCGCGCACCGTCTTGACGGCTGCCAGCTCGCGGTCGATGAAGTCGCACCATGCCGCGCCGCGGCTGAGCGCCTCGATCCCGACGCCGCCCGTCCCGGCGAAGAGGTCGAGGACGCGCGCGCCGGGCAGGTCGGGGCCGAGCATGCTGAACAGGGCCTCCTTGGCGCGGTCCGTGATCGGGCGGGTCGCGTCGCCTGGGACCATGGCCAGGCGGCGGCCCTTGGCGGAGCCGGCGATGACGCGCATGGGCTTAGGGGGCCGAGGGGGGGGAGGCGCTGCGCCTATGGCCCTCTCCCCCCGACCCCCTCCCCCAAGTTTGGGGGAGGGGGAGGATCACGGGTTGGGGGGGAGGGTTGGGGAGGCGCATCGTGTGGTGGCCTAACGGTGGTGACTGGGTGATTGGGGGGATGTTACAGCGTGCGCGGTGTCGGTGCCGGCACGTTGCGCCACGGCCGTAATCCATGACCCGCCGAGGGCTCGATCGAGTAAACGGAACAAGGGCTGAGCGATGAGGCGGATCGGGCGAAGGTGGAGCACGAAGCGCATGGCTCCGGCGAGCGGGCGGGGCAGTGCCTCCTTGGCGACCAGTGAGATCGCGAGCGCCGTTAACAGATAGCTCTCGCTCAGGTACGTCCAGCGCGACAATTGGAACCCCGCCTCTTCGAGCGTCCGCTCCAACGTGGAGCGGCTGAACACGACGAGGTGCCGCGGCGTATCCCAGCCCGGCCAGCGCGTGCCCCAAAGCCGGGCCTCCCAGCCGTCGAGCACCGGCGTCGTGACGACGAGCCAGCCGCCGGGCTTGATGGCCGCCGCCACGCGCCGCAGGTCGTCCGCGGGGTGATCCAGGTGCTCGACGACGTCCCACAGCGTCGCGACGTCGAACGCGGCCGCCGGCAGGTCGGCCCGGTCGACGGTGGTCGACCAGACCGGGATCCCGCGCGCCCGCGCCGCCTCGGCCGCCCACGGCGCCGGCTCGACGCCCGCGATCACGAGCCCTGCGGTGCGCGCCGCATGAAGAAACGCCCCCGTGGCGCACCCGACGTCCAACACGCGCCCGCCCGCCCCGGCGAGGCCGCGGACGACCGCGACGCGGCGGCGCAGGTCGCGGGCGCGAAACCAGCGGAGCAGCCAGGCGGGGCCTTTGCCGCGCCGGACGTAGTCGGGCGGGTAATAGTCCGCCATCGCCGCGGGCGCCGGCCGCTCGCGCAGGTAGGTGAGGCCGCAGGACGCGCATCTGGCGTAGCGGAACGTGCCGGGGCCGTCGAACCAGCGGTCGCGGGCGGCGTGCAGGGGGGTGTGGGCGTCCGTGCGACAGGCGGGGCACGGGACGGTGATGGGGGAGGAAGCGGGGGCGGGGGCGGGGTAGGTCATTGGGGTGGATGATACACGGGGGGTGGGCGCACGGCGCGGTCCGGCTCGGTGATCGGGACCGGACTGAACACCACCTGCCCCGATCCCCAGAAGTAGTCGGGCGCGACCAGCCGCAATTGGCGTTCACCTGATTGTCACGTCACTGCAGCCATTAGGCTTCCTGACAGTGGCAGGCTGGCAATCGGGTAAACGCTTACCAGCCGATCATGGCATCTGAAGGAGTCATATTGGGGATCGCTGCATCACAGCAGTCGTGCATGTCATTCACGCTTAACGCAACATCTCTCTGCATCTCCATTGGATGTCCAGGATCTGCCCCCACGCATTCCAACGCCAGATCACAATTCGTTGTCTACCAGACCACAGTGATCTGCGCCCCGATTGCCAGTGGTCTCGCCTCAGATCACCTGTGATCCGCAGCCGGACCAACGTTGTCTGAGCGGCCAACCATCTGCCTCCCATGAACGCAGCGCCCACCCGATCCGCATCCCGGCGCGGACGCGCCGGCAAAAAAAGCACCGGGCCCCGCGCTTGCACGCGGGGCCCGGCGATTTCCGGTGATCGAGAGGTTTGCCCCTCAGTTTGGCGGCCCTTCGGCCGCCGAGGCAATGCCTAGAGGTCGGCCTTGATGCCGTTGTAGGTGGCAGCGTCGACCGAACCGACTTCCGAGATGTCGTTCACGATGACGACGATGGGCTGGTCGCTGGTGACGACCGCGGAGCCGAACGAGTTCACGGGCATCGCG
>Ga0138256_10000139_pt1 | contig 86014 bp, 68 predicted proteins | sample KNB2016incub_MG_FD_105486 | JGI IMG/M metagenome (GOLD analysis project Ga0138256, IMG submission 105486) | Active sludge microbial communities from wastewater in Klosterneuburg, Austria - KNB2014incub_MG | ecosystem: Engineered > WWTP > Activated sludge > Unclassified | place: Austria... | reverse complement strand
CGGCAATATTGGTACCCGGCATGCGGCACATATTCATATCCAGGGCAATCTCTTATGCGTTTGTGATGTTGTAAAAGAAAAAGCGGAGTTATTGGCTGCTCAATATGGGGCAAGGGCTTACACATCCCTTTCGGAAATGCTGGCAACTGAAAAAGAATTGCAACTGCTGAGTGTTTGCACTCCCAACGGGCTTCATGCAGCACATAGCATTGAAGCTATGATGCAGGGCTTGCACGTGGTATGCGAAAAGCCGATGGCTATCCACTCCGGTGATTGTAAAGCCATGATAGATGCTTCACTTAAAACCCAAAAGCATTTATTTATTGTAAAACAAAACAGGTTTAACCCACCGGTAGTTGCCGTAAAAGAATTATTGGATGCAGGCAAGCTTGGTAAAATTTTCAGTATCCAGGTAAATTGTTTCTGGAACCGTCCTGTTTCTTATTATGATAATAGTTGGAAGGGAACATTGTCGCTTGACGGGGGAACGCTATTTACACAGTTCAGCCATTTTGTTGACCTGATGTATTGGATGTTTGGCGAAGTAGAAAAAGTGCAGGGCTTTTCGGCTAATCTCAATCACGGCGATCATATTGAATTTGAAGATACGGGTGTGCTGAGCCTGAAATTTAAAAACGGTATCCTGGGCAGTTTTCATTATACAGTGAATAGTTATGAAAAAAATATGGAAGGGTCACTCAGTATTTTTGCTGAGCAGGGAACCATAAAGATTGGTGGTCAATACCTGAATGAGATCAGTTATCAATGCAATAACGGTTTTTATATTGATGAACTGGAAGCCGGTAAGCCGGCAAATAATTATGGGCCATACCAGGGCTCTATGAGCAATCATGATAAGGTTTATGAAAATGTAATTTCTGTTTTACAAGGCCATGAAAAAATTGCCACCAATGCTTATGAAGGATTAAAAACAGTTGAGATGATTGAACAATTTTACCAAACTATCCGCAAATAGGAAAACCCCATGCAGTTTTTAAAAGATAAAAATTTTATTTATTTCGTAATAAAATTCTTATTGTTATTTGCCATATTTTATTATGGAACCCTTGCCATGATTGGCCTGGCGGCACCTGTGGGGTATCATAGCCCCTTTGTAGAAAAATATTTAGATTATGTGAGCTGGCTTAAATACTCGCTGATGTATGCTACCAAAGGGATTTTATGGATCGGTGGCGTAGATACCGTTTTTGCCCCCGATTATGTGATCAGGATTGTAAATGGCCGGGGCGTAAAAATTGCGATGGATTGTGTAGGTTATGGTGTATATAGTTTTTGGGCAGCTTATGTAATTGCTAACGATGGCACTATGAAAAGGAAAATGATATGGGTATTGGGAGGTATTTTTTTGTTATGGCTCATTAACAGTTTGCGCATCTCCTTGTTTTTATTATCCGTAGATGGAGGTTGGCCTATGCCGCTCGGGCTCGATCATCATACCTGGTTTAATATATTTGCTTACCTCGCAATTTTTACGCTGATATATTTTTTTGAGAAAAGAGGAAAGATAACATAACCAAACCCGGGATGAATAAACCCGGAGAAAAATATAAATATTTAGATGATTATTATTGGAATTAACGCTTATCATGCGGATGCATCTGCTGCTATATTTGTTGATGGTAAATTAATTGCCGCTATTGAAGAAGAAAGGTTCACCCGCATAAAACATTGGGCCGGGTTCCCAAAACGCTCAATAGAATTTTGTTTACGGGAAGCAGCCATTCACTGGCAGGATGTAGATTATTATGCTATCGGCAGGGACCCTAAAGCTAAAATGTGGAATAAACTTTTTTACCTGGCCAAAAATTTTGGTGGCAGCTTTAATGCTTTAAAAGACAGGTATGCCAATAGCCGCAAAGTGGCTTCTACCGCCGAAGAACTTTCTAATGCCTCCGGTTTACCGGTTACTGTTTTTAATAATAAGATTAAAAACGTGGAGCATCACCGCAGCCATTTGGCATCTGCATTTTTTGCTTCTCCTTTTAAAAATGCAGCCTGTTTGTCAATTGATGGATCGGGAGATTTTAGTACCACCATGACGGCGGTTGGAAATGAAAATCATATTTCAGTTTTAAAATCAATTGACTTTCCACATTCACTCGGGATTTTTTATACTGCTTTTACACAATTATTGGGTTTTCCCCATTACGGTGATGAATATAAAGTAATGGGTATGGCGCCGTATGGCAATCCCATTTATGCAGATGCATTGGATGATGTGATCAGGTTGACACCCGATGGGTTATTTAAGTTGAATCTTAAATATTTTAGAAAAGGCACTTCCGGCGTTATTTCTTATAATCAGGATCATGTACCTGAAGTGGCGCCCATGTATAGTGGACTTATGATTGAAAAATTTGGCGCTGTGCGTAAAAAGGAAGAAGCCTTATCCCAATATCATAAAGATTTAGCAGCATCGGTACAAAAGAAAACGGAGCAGGTAATATTTCATTTGCTCAATCATTTGCAAAAGCAAACAGGTTTGTTTGATGTATGCATTGCCGGTGGTGTGGCACAAAATAGTGTGGCCAATGGAAAAATTACCAGGAATACAGCTTTTAAAAATGTTTACATTCCTTCTGCCGGGCACGATGCAGGCATCTCTATAGGAGCAGCACTGTTTGTGCAACATGAAATAGCAGGGCTTGCACGTCAGCCAATTTTTTCTGCCTATACCGGAAGTAAATTTAGCAACGAGCAGATTGCTAAAATGCTGAATGAAATGAATATCCCTTTCACTCAAATGACTGATGAAACATTGTATGATGTGGTAACCGATTGCCTCATTGATGGGGGCGTGGTGGGCTGGATGAGTGGCCGGGCAGAATTTGGCCCAAGGGCATTGGGTGGAAGATCTATCATTGCAGACCCACGAAGAAAAGATGCAAAAGAATTATTGAATAGTAAAATTAAGAAAAGGGAAAGCTTCAGGCCTTTTGCACCCTCTATTTTAAAAGAATATGTAAGCGAATATTTTGAACTTGATGAGCCCGTTCCATTTATGGAAAAAGTATTCCCGATAAAAAAAGAAATGCAGCAACGGGTGCCGGCAGTAACCCATGTAGATGGTACCGGAAGGCTGCAATCTGTTGACAAAGAAATTTCTGCACGCTATTATCAGCTTATTGAAACCTTCCGTAAAAAAACGGGTATCCCGATCTTGCTAAATACATCTTTTAATGAAAACGAACCGATTGTAAATGATCCCGAACAGGCGCTTAATTGTTATTTACGTACCGATATGGATATGTTGGTGATGGAAAATATCCTGCTACAAAAACAAAAAAAGCAAACTTAAAAACGGATAACAAAGATTTATATTTTATTTCAGGAGAGACCGGCTTTAAAAATCAGATCCAGGTATTAAAATAAAATTTTTCTTCTTTCGTTCAATAAAAAGATAAATTGTTTCTTATTTTATATCATTCAATTAAAAATAAAAAAACGCATTTACGGGTCACCTAAAATAAAGATTACGAGTTACTTGTATTGTATATATAAAACTTTTAAGTATATATATATTCTATATTTTTTTATAAAAATTATAAAATAACTTAAAAATTATACTATCTTACCTTACGTTTTTTTAGTTATTTACAATTTTAGATTTTTCTAACCAGGTAAATAACTTTTAAATAGTAAAACACCGAGCCCCCTTTTTTAAATATTTTAACTTATGAATGAAGTGCTAGCGGCAACTGCCACACACACAATCTCAAGGGAGCGGGAATATGTACATACAAAATTGGGAACTCCAAAAGTTTCTATTATTACCGTTACCTATAATTCAGAGAAATACTTAGACGATTGTATTCAATCGGTAAGAAGCCAGGATTATAAAAACATTGAGCATATTATTGTTGATGGGAAATCAACCGATAGTACACTTAAGATCATTCATAAGCATAAAGATCATTTAGCCAACTGGATTTCTGAAACAGACCGGGGTATGTATGATGCCATCAATAAAGGAATGAGTATGGCTACGGGGGATATTATTGGTATCTTAAACAGCGATGATATGCTGGATACCCGGGATGTAGTGAAAGCGATTGTTGCAGCATTTGAAAGTGACAAGGTAGAGGCTATTTATGGCGACCTTGAGTATGTAGATAAGCAAGATACGAACCGGGTATGGCGTATCTGGAAAGGTAAACCTTATAAACGCTCACTTTTTAATATCGGTTGGATGCCTGCACATCCTACCTTTTATATTCGCCGCAGCCTGGTAGCAAAATACGGCGGCTACGAAAATCATTATTTTACGGCAGCCGATTATGAATTTATGGCCCGCTATTTATATAAATTTCATGTACCTGCCTTATACCTGCCAAAGAATATTGTAAAAATGCGGGTAGGCGGCGCCAGTAACAAAGACGTTTATCAGCGCTTTAGAGCCAATCGCCGGGATTACCTCGCTATGAAAAGAAATAGCATTCCATTTCCATTTATTGTTTCTATTTTAAAACCATTGAGCAAGTTGCATCAATTTTATAAAAAGCAATAGAAGCAATTGCCTGGTTTTGATTTCAAAATAAAATAAGTTTTGCTTTCCCTGTTTAAAAATAAAAATTCCGGTTCACCGGGTTATTTTCCTATTGTAACAGATATGCACTCGCATATTTTACCGGGTATTGATGATGGTTCACCCGATGTGGATACATCTATCGCTTTGGTAAAAGGATTGATTGAGATTGGCCTTACCCATTCCATTGCAACACCGCATATTATTTCTGATATGTACCGCAACACACCTGAAACAATACAGGAAGCATTGGATAATTTAAGAAACGCTTTGGCTGATGAAGGGATTGACTACAGCATAGATGCTGCAGCAGAATATTTAATGGACGACCAGTTTTTTGAAATGGTTCGGCAAAAGCAAAAATTACTAACGGTAAAAGACAAATTGATCCTCACTGAATTTCCCTGGTCTTTTCCACCTGCTAAACCAGAAAAAATGTCCTTCGCCATTATCATCGAAGGCTATACCCCCATATTGGCGCATCCTGAGCGCTATACTTATTTTCATAACGATTATAAAATTTACCATCGCTTAAAAGAACTCGGCTTTTTATTGCAAGTAAATATTTTATCTCTTTGCGGCTACTACGGCCCCGCCCCTGCAAAAGCTGCCCGTTATATTTTAGATAACGACCTAAACAGTTTTTTGGGTACAGATCTTCACCATCATAAGCACTTGCAGGCCTTGCAGGATGCATACAATTCCACACCGTTTCAAAAATTATTACAAAACAAAACATGGAATACAGAACTTCAAAATAATTAATACGACATACCGCAGGTTTTACAAAGCCAGGTAATAACTTTTCAGCAGCAGCATTGCTTCGCTACTGTATGCATCATTTATTTTAATACTAAAATTTTCAATACAAGGTTTTGCTTTATGCTGTCCTACTTTTAATATCGTTCTAAATGGGTTGTGAGCTTGTGTTTGGCTGATATGGATCACATGCTGTTCATATAAAAAATTTTCATTACAAAGTTTTAATGATTCTTTATAACGGTGATAGGGGAGCAGGAAGGCGGCCTCACCATCGGGCCTTAGCCATTTGCGGGTGATGCAGAATAATTCTTTCAGTGATAAATGAGTGGCATGTTTCGCTTTATTTTTTGCATCATCATCTGCCTTTAAATCGTTATCATAAAAAGGTGGATTGCTTAAGATGAATGAATATGGTTGGGCGGGCTTAAAATAATGGATATCGCCATAGATAACCTGTATGCGGTTCGCCCAGGGGCTTGCTTCAATATTTTCTTTTGCCTGTGCAGCACAATCGGCTTCTATTTCTATGGCATCAATATTTGCATTTGATTGCTGTGCCAGCATCAGGCTTAGTAATCCGGTACCGGCGCCAATATCCAGTACCTGTTTGTAATGAGGGTGTTGCTTTACATAACCCGCAACCCAGGCACCAAAGAGGCATGCATCCGTACACACTTTCATCGCACATCCTTTTTGCTGTATGCTGAATTGCTTAAAATTAAAATGAGTATTACGCAAGCAACAAAGCTAAAGGTAAACCTTGTATTGAAAATGGGTGAAGTGCTAATGAAATTAATTTTTTATATTCCAACTGCTCCTGGCACTGGGTACTACATCTAAATCTGCAAAATCTTTGGCTAGATATTTATAATAAGCGGTAATGGCAATCATGCCTGCATTATCGGTACAATATTCAAATGGCGGAATAAAAGTTCTCCAACCATTTTTAATTCCCATGGCAGTAAAAGCATTTCTTAACCCCGAGTTGGCGCTTACACCGCCTGCAATACAAATTTGATTGATACCGGTTTGGTCGGCCGCCTTCTTTAATTTGTTTAATAAGATACTTACAATACGGTGCTGCACACTGGCACAGATATCTGCTAAATGGTGGTTGATAAAATCTTTTTTTTCTTTTTCAGTAGCCGTAAATATTTCTTTATATACGGTGGACTTCCCGGCATTTTGTAAAAAATATAAGATCGCAGTTTTTAATCCTGAAAAACTAAAGTTAAGGCCGGGTATCTGTGGTTCCGGAAATTGAAATGCCTGCGGGTTCCCTTCTTTGGCATAGCGGTCAATTAAGGGCCCGCCGGGATATGGAAGGCCAAGTAGTTTTGCTGTTTTATCAAAAGCTTCACCGGCGGCATCATCAATGGTTTCGCCAATTACTTCCATTTGCTGCGGGCCATTGCATTTTACAATTTGGGTATGCCCACCACTTACCGTAAGGCATAAAAATGGAAACTCCGGCCGTTCTGCTGGTATCAGGTTGGCCAATACATGTGCCTGCATGTGATGTACTGCAATTAAAGGTTTGTTTAATGCCAATGACAATGATTTTGCAAAACTAGCGCCCACTAATAAAGCGCCGATAAGGCCGGGAGATTGCGTAAAAGCAATGGCATCTATTTCCTGTAATGTAATAGCGGCTTTCTTTAAAGCCGCATCGGTAACTGGTATTATTTGCTGCAGGTGTGCACGCCCGGCAAGTTCCGGTACCACACCGCCATATTGCTCATGAATTTTTTGGGTAGCTACAATATTGGCTAATATTTTATTACCCCGGCTAATGGCTACCGAAGTTTCATCGCAGGAAGATTCTATGGCTAAAATTACAGGTTGAATAAAACTTAATTTTTTGCAAAGATAAGAAGCCGGGCGGGCTTAACTTCTTATGGCAACTACCGGGTTCATTCGGGCTGCCCTGGATGCCGGGAAAATGCCGGCTAAAATGCCCACTGATACGCATATCACAATACTTATTACAAGCATCGGGAGTGAAATAAAAATCGGGAAATTAAGTAAACTGGTAGAAATTTTAGTTCCGATAAATACAAATAATAAACCAATAGCGCCACCCAGTAAACAAAGGATGATTGCTTCGGCCAAAAATTCAAACAGGATACTTCCTTTTTTGGCGCCAATTGCTTTTTTTAAACCAATGACGGACGTACGCTCTTTTACCGTAACAAACATAATATTGGCAATACCAAATAAACCTACAATTAAGCTAATACCACCAATAATACTACCGATTACATTCAGCACCGAAAAAAATCCGGTAATCGCCTGGCTGAATGCTTCTACACTATTGAGAGAAAAATTATCTTCCTGCGTGGGGCTTAGCCTGCGTACCTGCCGCATAGCTCCTTTGAGCTCCTGCACCAGGGCATAAGTGCTCACATTGGGTTTGCCTTTTGCAATAAGGATACTACCGCCATTTTCATAATTGAACAATTGCATGCTGAACTTGTATGGAATCATAATACAATTATCATAATCCCATCCTATAAAGTTTTGCCCTTCTTTTCGGATCACACCTACTATGGTAACTTTATTTCCTTTAATGTCTATTTGTTTGCCCAGCGCCCTTTCTGCAGTTCCAAAAAAATCTTCTGCATTTTTATAACCCAGCACACCCGTATGGGCACCACTGTTAAATTCGGATTGTGATAAAAAACGACCTGTTGCTAAATTGATTGGCTGTATAAGTACCTGTTGTGGCGTAATACCATAAATCGTACAATTTCTTTTAAGATCATTATTGTGAGATAGTGTACTTGAATTTTGCATCAGGTAAGCAATATTTTCAAGTGCATCGGTTCGTTCGGCTACTAAGCCTGCTTCTTCATATTTCATGGCAGGCCTTGCCCGCATTTTCCAGAATGGTTGGTTGGGGCCACCACTATAATCCCATTTATCAATATAAACCGTATTGTTGCCCAGCGACTTTACTTCGTTTTGGATATTGATTTCCAAACTGTTTACTGCTGCCAATACCCCGATGATACAAAAGATGCCAAATGCTACACCCGTAAGGCTTAGTGCCGTACGCAGCTTATTTACTTTTAGTTCCTTAAAAGTGAGTACGATAGAATTTTTTAAAATATTCCAGGAAGCGGCCATGGCTCAAAGTTAATAGAAAGCATCTTGTTTTAATCTTAAATTTTGCTAAATACATTCCCTGGATTTTAATCTTAGAAAGTATTGTAAAAGCGCCTTATGCTTATCTTTGCGCCCTTTATGAAATATATTCCGGAAATTAACAGGCGTAAAAGCTTTGCCATCATAAGTCACCCCGATGCCGGGAAAACAACCTTAACAGAAAAATTTCTTTTGTTTGGAGGCGCCATTCAAACGGCAGGTGCGGTAAAAAGCAATAAGATAAAAAAACATGCTACCAGCGATTTTATGGAAATTGAGCGGCAGCGGGGCATTAGTGTGGCTACCAGTGTAATGAGTTTTGAATACCAGGGATATTTGGTAAACCTACTGGACACACCAGGCCATAAAGATTTTGCAGAAGATACATACCGGACCCTTACTGCTGTGGATAGTGTAGTACTGGTGGTGGATAGTGTAAATGGGGTAGAAGCACAAACCCGGCGATTGATGGAAGTGATTGCGATGCGTAAAACACCGGTAATCGTTTTTATCAATAAAATGGACCGGGATGGTAAGAACCGGTATGAGTTGCTCGAAGAAATAGAAAATGAATTAAAAATACAATTGCATCCAATGACCTGGCCTATCAATAGCGGCAAAGATTTTAAAGGGGTGTACGACCTCAATGAAAAAAGCCTGGTACTGTTTGCGGCCGGTACTAAGGCAAACGAAGAAGATGTAGTGAAGATTGATGATTTATCAGACCCACTCTTACAAAAAAAAATTGGTGAAAAAGAAGCTGCTACATTAAGAGAAGATGTAGAATTGATAGATGGCGTATATGGCCCATTGAATAAAAAGGATTACCTGAGTGGCCAGACTGCTCCCGTATTTTTTGGTAGCGCTGTAAATAATTTTGGCGTAAAAGAAATGCTGGATACTTTTATACGCATTGCGCCTACGCCAAGGCCCCGGCAAACCACTTCGAGAGAGGTAAAACCCGAAGAAGAAAAATTTAGTGGTTTTATTTTTAAGATACATGCTAACCTGGATCCCCGGCACCGTGACCGTATCGCATTCTTACGGGTTTGTAGTGGCAAGTTTAGCCGCAATACTTATTACCATCATGTAAGGATGAATAAAGATTTTCGCTTTAGCAACCCTTATACTTTTTTGGCCCGCCAAAAGGAAGTAATTGAGGATGCTTTTCCCGGCGATGTAGTGGGCTTATTTGATACCGGTAATTTTAAAATAGGCGATACCATTACCGAAGGTGAAGATTTTTTCTATACCGGTATTCCCAGTTTCTCGCCTGAAATATTTAAAGAGGTAGTAAATAAAGATCCGCTTAAAACCAAGCAGTTAGAGAAAGGTTTATTGCAATTAACGGATGAAGGTGTAGCCCAGCTTTTTACCCAGTTTGGTGGTAATAAAAAAATTATTGGTTGTGTGGGAGAATTGCAATTTGAAGTAATTCAATACCGCCTGCTGCATGAATATGGCGCCTCGGTACAAATGAATAACCTGCCTTTTTATAAGGCCTGCTGGCTTACCAGCAAAGACCCTAAAAAATTAGATGAGTTTACAAAATACAAACAGGCCAATATTGCCCTGGATAAAGACGGACATATTGTGTATTTAGCACAGAGTGAATGGTTCCTCAATACCGAGATACAAAACAACCCGGATATTGAATTTCATTTTAGCAGCGAAATACATAAATAAAAAACCAATATTTCATTTTTTTTCACAATCTTGCAGTTTGGTATGATTTTAGACTTTAATCATAAAATTTATTAAATAACTAAATTTGAAACATTATGAAAATGAAAGCAAGATTTTTAACTGTATTGTCTATAATGCTGGCACTCAGCTTCAGTGCTTGTAAAAAGGATGATAAAAAAACGTCAAATACTGATTATTTAACTTCCGGGAACTGGAAAATTGTATCTGACCAGGAAAAAGTAGGAGCTGCAGCATGGGTAGAAACGATTGGTGATTATGATGCTTGTGAATTAGATAATTTCTACAAGTTTAATACCAATAATACGGCTGTTTATGATGAAGGAGCTACGAAATGCGATCCAGCAGATCCGCAAACTGCTGACCTTACCTGGGAATTTTTGAATAATGGTTCTCAGCTTAAAATTGGTACCTTACTTTATTCAGATACAGCAGATATCGTTACGCTTAATGCTACTAACCTGGTAATACAATCAAGCGATAATTCTGGTGGGGTAGTATCTTTATACAAACTTACTTTCGCACATTAATCAGTTGTAATAAAATGATTAAAGGGTAATTCAAGCAATTGAATTACCCTTTTTTCGTTATTAGATTAACCCTATTGCTATACTACATCATTTTTACACATTATTCTACAAGATTATTTAAAGTATTTAATTTTTTTTGCACGCTTACAAAAAGCAATTATGGCATTTAGTTTGCATTATGCACCATAAAATATCCTAACCTCTTGAAAAGTTAATTTACTTAATTTTTTAAAGATTTAAAACCTGGCTAATTATGAAAAACCTACGATCCGTTAGTTTTTTGGTATTCCTTCTTTTTAGTGTAAATAGTTTTGCACAAACACACACCGCCAAACGTGGCGTTGTTACCTGCCCTATTAGTAATGGTTATTATGAGTACCTGCCACAGGGTTACTGGGATAATCCAAATGAAAAATTCCCAATCATCATTTTTGTTCCCGGTGTTGGTGAATTAGGCAATGGTACTACCGATCTGGACAGGGTATTGGCACATGGCCCTGCCAATCAAATTGCATCCGGGCAATTCCCAAATTCATTTACGGTGAATGGCCAAAATTTTAAATTCATTGTGATTACACCACAGTTTACACAAGGCCCATGGACGGGGCATTTCAATACATTCTTAGATTATATCATGAGCCATTATAAGGTAGATATCAACCGGGTTTACTTATCAGGTTTTAGCCTGGGTGGGGGCACTTGCTGGAGCTATGTGGGCGAAAAAGCTGAATATGCAAACAGGATTGCTGCCGTAGTTCCCATTGCCGGGGCATGGGCACCCAATGATGCTTATTGCCAAACGATAGCATCTGCAGGTTTGCCGGTTTTAGGGATGCATAACAGTGTAGATAATACTGTGCCTACCTGGTACACCAATAGTTGGGTAGATGGCATTAATGCAGCGCCTATTGCACCCACAATTCCTGCAAAGAAATTAATTTACCCATTAACGGGTCATGTATGTGTATGGAGTTTCGATTTAAATTTAAATATTAACGGCCAATGGGATTTCCCTGCAAAAAATGTGTATGAATGGATGTTGCTGTATCAACGTAACCTGGCCATTCTTCCCGTTACTTATACCCGTTTTGAGGTAACGAAACAAACCGGTAAAGCGAACTTGATATGGAGTACCGCACAGGAAACCAATAACCGGGGTTTTTATATTCAAAGAAGTGAAGATGGTATAAATTGGCAAAACATTTCTTATGTCAATAGCCTGGGAAACAATGGTGGAGATTATAATTATACAGATGAACATCCACTGGCCGGAAAAAATTATTATCGTTTATTGCAAAATGAAACAGATAACCAACTTCGCTACAGCGATACCCGTATGATTGAGTTTAGTAATAGCGTTCAAATAACTGTTTATACCAACCCGGTAGCAGATATGCTAAATATTAATACAAATACCCGTTTACAAAATGCCAGGGTAAGTATTTATAATATGAGTGGCCAATTGGTAAAGCAACAGGTAATAAACGGTACGGGTATCATACCGGTATCATTGGTAGGGCTGAGTGCCGGCGCTTATATTGCACACATCCAAAATGAAGTGGTGAACGAAAAATTGAAATTCATAAAGCCGTAGTAACCTATTTTAAATATTGTAAAAGCATACTAACCGGTATGCTTTTTTTATTGAAAAATATTTTTGATTATAACCTGTACCTTTGGCTATAAATTTTTAAGAAATGAAATTATTTTTTATATGCATGTTAGCATCCGGGATTTTGTTATCCTGTAATAATAAAGTAAAGAAAGCAAATGATACAGCCACCCAAACTGAAAATTCTACCAGCATGCAACAAGCTGCCAGCATTCATTTGGATGCTTCGATGGTAGATAATAAGAAAGATTTTATTTGTGGTATGCCCACTTCTGCAGGCATCAGTGATACTTCGCATTATAAAGGGAAAGTGTACGGCTTTTGTTCGCCTGAATGTAAGGCCGACTTTGTAAAAGAGCCTGAAAAATACCTGGCAGAAATTAAATAAGAAAAATCCGGGGCAATTAATTCTTGCCCTTCTTTTTTTTACTTTTTTTCATATCGTCTAATATTTGCTGTTCTGTTTTTAAAGGGAGTTCATTGTCATTGTTCCGTTTTATATACATATCAAATTGGCTCAGCAAAGAAGTATTATCTTTTCTATAAATTGTAAGTGTTACTTTTGCGGGCTTAAAGTTGGCGTCAATCCATAAACTATTTCCATAAAAATGGCCGCCATCTGTTTTAAATACCAGTTGGTTGCTATCTAATGGTTGGTAACTTCCATCACTCATGCGGGCATCTACATTGATGTAATTGTAAGTACCTTTTTTCAGGCTATCAGTGTACAGGTTTACAAAAATGCTGTCAATTTTTTGCGCAAATGTCTTTTGGGCAAAAGCAGTGAGAAGTAGAGAGAGTATAATTATTTTCATTGTTGAATGAATGCAATAAGCTTTCCAAAAAAAGATTATATAGTTAAGCCCGCCTTAAATTCTTTATGTATTCCAGATAGCAACACGTTTCCTTATGTATAATTCTTTTTCCAGTTCGTTTAGCATGAACAACGAAAGGTCACCCGCATTAATGTATGGATTGTTAAGGGCAGGAGCAAAATCAACTGCTGTTTTATATAAACCGGTAGGATCGGCATTTCTTATTTCAGGAGGGCATACCATGGTCCAGTCTAAACCCGAGGCGCTTAAGAAAGTAAATGCTTTATAATGATCCATATCTGCTTCTTTAAGCTTTTCGGGATAATCTGCCAGGTCCATCATCAACCCGTTTCCTTCTCCCGGATCATCTAAAATTCCCATACTACCAATGGCTACAATCCGGCTAACACCTGTGTTTATCATCTGGGTAGCGATATTTTTCATACCCAGAGAGCGGGTTTTATCCATGCCTGAAGATGGCCCTCCAATAGCAGAAAGAACCGCATCTGACCCTACTAAGGCACGGCTTACCTGCGTTTCATCAAACAATGCACCAGGTACCAGGGTTAAGTTTTCATTTTCCCTAAAATCGGCCGTGTAAACATTGCGGCCAAATGCCTTTACCTGGTGCCCCATTATAAGAGCTTGTTTCACTAAATGCCTGCCCACTATTCCGGTAGCGCCAAAAATTGTAATAATCATAATTATAAAATATAATACACTGTAAAATTAAGCTTTAAAACTATTATTAGCACAAAATTGCCTGAACTTCCATCGTAATTTTGGTAAATTTTTCAATGTATTTATCTTTTTATATTTACTGTTAATATTTTATTTACAAATAAAAATTAGCGCAAAGAAAATTATCTTGCAGGTTATTGTATTTTAAATTTTATAATGTATTTCATGAAAAGATTTTTATTTCTTTTTATTTTAGTCCCGGGTATTGTATCGGCACAAAAGACAGGCAGCAAAAAATTGAACAATTCAAAAAATATGCCTGTTGTTGTGAGTAAAACTGCATCATCAACTTACAGCATCAATGGTACGGTATCAGGATATGCCGATGGGGTACAGGTAAACATGCTCAACCCCAATACCGGCGCACAGGAACAAACTACCAGGATCGGGAATGGTAAGTTTACTTTTAAAGGAAGTATGCCTTACCCCGATTTGAAACTCATTAACTTTAATAATGAACAAAAATATATCACCCTTTACTTAGATAATAGTGATGTGACCATTGAAGTTAAAAAAGATGCAGTAGAGCAAGCTGTAATAACCGGTTCCCCTTCACAGGATGATTTTGCTGCATACATGGCCGCCATAAAACCTTATGAAGGCGTAGTAAACCAGCAGGGCAGGTACGATGCCGCTACAACAGAGAAAGCAGTTTCTGTGCTGGAAAAATTTATAAATGAACATCCCGATGCTTATATTTCGCCATTAGCCGTATATCGTTTTTTTCAATTGACTTCCGATGGCCAAAAAATGGATGCTTTATTCAGTTCATTAAATGTGGCTGTAAGAAAAACACCGGTGGGCGAATATGTAAATCACATGATTGAAGAAGATAAAAAATTGCCGATTGGCCAGCCCCTTGCAGATTTTAGCCAGGAAGATGCCGATGGTAAACCCATTTCTTTATCTTCTTTTAAAGGTAAATATGTACTGGTAGATTTTTGGGCTAGCTGGTGCGGCCCCTGCCGTGCAGAAAATCCGAATGTAGTGCGTACTTACGAAAAATTTAAGGATAAAAATTTTACGGTATTTGGTGTTTCATTAGATAAAGACAAGAAAAAATGGTTAGATGCTGTAAAAGCAGATGCGCTCAACTGGGCACAGGTAAGCGATCTTAACGGATGGAGCAATGCCGTAGCTTTAAAATTTCAAATTACATCTATACCTCAAAATTTCCTGGTGGGCCCGGATGGTAAACTGCTCGCTAAAAACCTGCGTGGCCCGGCATTAGAAGCAAAACTGCAATCTATCCTTCAATAAATTATTAAAGTAAAAACATAAAAAAGCTCATGATCCTTCATGAGCTTTTTTAAAACAGTGCATTCCTGCAATCAATGCTTTTATACTATAATATTATTTTCCTTTTAATTTTTTTACGGCTTCAATAATTTTAGGCATTACTTCAAAAGCATCGCCTACAATACCATAATCGGCTGCTTTAAAGAAAGGGGCTTCGGGGTCTTTATTGATTACCACAATTGTCTTGCTTCTATTTACACCTGCTAAATGTTGTATGGCTCCCGAGATGCCTATTGCAAAATATAAATTAGGAGCAATAGCAAGGCCGGTTTGGCCAACATGCTCATGATGAGGGCGCCAGTTTACATCTGCAACCGGGCGGCTACAGGCGGTAGCGGCTCCCAGCAAATCTGCCAGTTCGGTAACCATTCCCCAGTTTTCAGGGCCCTTCAATCCACGGCCGCCACTTACTACAATTTCAGCTTCACTCAATGGGATCTCACCTTTTATTTTGTTTACAGCATCTACTTTTGTTTTTGCAGCCGGAACTGCAACCGTTATGTTTTCGGTTACTGCATTTTCAGTTCCTGAAGTTTTTATGCCAAATGAATTAGGGTTTACTGAAATTATTTTTTTAGCGCTGCTAATACTGATGTTAGCAAATGCCTTACCGCTAAATACTGATTTTTTTACTACAAAGCCATTGGAAGTATCGGGTAGCGCTATGGCGCCGGCTACCAACCCTGCTTTTAATTTTGCACTTAACCGGGGTGCAACGGCTTTACCATTTGCGTTATTGCTAAAGACAATAATATCAGCAGCAACTTTTTCTGCTACCTGGGCAATCACAGAACAATATACCTGTGAATCAAAAGAATCAAGCGCAGCATCGCTAACGGTATATGCTTTTTGAATTCCATAATTTCCCAGCACCGCAACATCAGTAGGGGGCGTTCCTAAGATAACGGCATCTGCCTTGCTGTTTGATTGTGCAGCCAGGGCAGCCGCATAAGCAGCCGCTTCTAAAGATTGTTTTTTTATATGCCCATCAGAATGATCAATATATACTAAAATACTCATGGTATGTTTCTTTAATGATTTATAAAAGTTTTAAATTAAATAACCCGTGCCTCTTCATGTAAAAGCCTTACGAGTTCTTCGGGTTGATCCGGTGAAACCAATTTTACGCCTGCTTTGGCAGGTGGTAACTCAAACGAAGCAATACTGGTGAGGCTTTCAGCATCTACCGGCTCTACTACTTTTAATGGTTTGGTACGGGCGCCCATAATGCCTTTCATATTTGGTATGCGCTGTTCTGCCATACCTTTCTGGCAACTTACTATTAATGGCAAGGCAGCTTTATCAGTTTCTTCTCCTCCATCAATTTCTCTTACTACGATAACTTCACTGCCACTTAAATCTAATTTTATAGCATGTGAAATATAGGGTAGGTCCAGCAGTTCTGCCAGCATTCCACCAATAGATGATCCATTATAATCAATGGTTTCTTTACCCGTCATTACCAGGTGGTATCCGCCGTCTTTGGCAACTGCTGCAATTTGCGAAGCCACATTATAAGAATCGGTATTTACGCTGTTTACCCTGATAGCTTCATCGCCACCCAATGCAAGCGCTTTACGAATAATGGGATCATTATCGGCGCCACCTACATTTATCAAATGAATGATGGTTCCGGCATCTGCTTCTTTTAATTCTATGGCACGCACTAAAGCATACCATTCATCATAAGGATTTATGATCCATTGAACCCCATCTCCTGCAAATTTCGTATTGTTGTCAGTGAAGGCTATTTTTGCCGTGGTATCCGGCGTTTTACTTATGCAAACTAATATTTTCATTGAAGTTATTTTTACTCTCCTGAGAGATTAGAAAAAAGGTTGTTTATGCAACTAAGTGCAAATATATAGATTTCAAAGATACCGGATACCATTTCTACAAAAAAATTTGAATGAACAGAATAGAAAAACTTACTGAATTTTTACAAGCAACACCGGATGATAGTTTTTTAAAACATGCGCTGGCATTAGAATATATTAAAGCAGGCAATGATGCAGATGCCAGGAATTTATTTGAAGAACTGTTGATGAACGACCCGGATTATGTAGGTTCGTATTATCACCTGGGTAAACTACTGGAACGGGCTGCTGAATATGAAAAGGCAATTCAGGTTTATACCAACGGTATTTTAGTGGCAAAAAAATTGGGTGATGCCCATGCGGCCAATGAACTGGTAATGGCAAAAGAAGAAATTGAAGAAGATTAATATTGATTTAATAATATTAAAATGACGCTGCAACAGCAATTTGAACATACAATTCAGCAGCAACAGTTTTTTTCTAAAAATGATAAACTGTTGATTGCCGTTAGTGGCGGTGTAGATAGTGTAGTACTCTGCGATTTATTGTATAATGGCGGATTCTCATTTGCCATAGCACATTGTAATTTTAAATTAAGAGAACAAGCGTCAGACGAGGATGAAATTTTTGTAAAAGCATTGGCAGAAAAATATAATGTAGATTTTTTCTCCCGCTCTTTTGATACCGATTCGTTTGCAAAAAATAACAATATGGGCATACAGGAAGCAGCCCGTAAATTGAGATATGATTTTTTTACAACCCTGGTAAAAGATGCATCACCTCATTTATTTGCATTGGCTACTGCCCATCATGCTGATGATAATGTAGAAACATTTTTAATGAATTTTTTTAAAGGTACCGGTATGGCTGGGCTCACCGGCATAGCGGCAAAATCTAAGCAATATGATATTTTAATAGTAAGGCCCTTGTTATCTTTTAACAAAGAACAACTTGTACAATATGCCAGGCAACAGGAACTACTGTGGCGGGAAGATGCTTCAAATGCTACGGATAAATATACCCGAAACTATTTTAGAAATACACTGATCCCGGGTTTGCAAAATGTATTTCCACAGGTAACACAAAATATATTGGGCAATATGAAACGATTTGCCGGGGCCAACGAAATTTATCAATATGGCGTACAGCAATTGTGGAAAAAGCAACTGGTACAAAAAGGGGAAGAATGGCATTGGCCAATCTTGATGTTGCAAAAGGGGCCCGGTACATCCACATTATTATATGAGTTTGTAAAAAATTATGGTTTTTTACCCGGCCAGGTGCCGGATATTATGAACCTATGCCAGTCGCTGAGTGGTAAATTTGTTTCCAGTGAAACCCATCGCATATTTCGGAACCGCCGCTGGCTGGTGCTGGCTCCTTTGAGCCCGGCCGCTTCTCATTTTATAATTGATCATGATTGTACGAATGTTTTTTTTGATAAACAGGTACTCAACATAAAAAAAATTACAGCTCCCGTTAAAATCAATAGGGATGAATTTATTGCACAGTTAGATGCAGGTAAATTGCAATACCCTTTATTGCTGCGTAAATATAAAACAGGTGATTATTTTTATCCCCTGGGCTTACCTAAAAAGAAAAAGCTGAGCCGGTTTTTTATGGATCAAAAATTATCAGTTTCTCAAAAAGAAAAAGTATGGGTAATTGAAAGCCAACGAAAAATTGTATGGATAATTGGTTATCGAATTGACGACCGGTTTAAAATAACTGACCACACAAAAAATGTAGTACAAATAAGTGTAACCGGGTTATAATCAAATTTATCTCCCAAAAATACTGGGATGTTTTAATTCTTCCAGGATACCATTAAACAGTTCAGGTTGTTTGGCTGCAATCAATAAAAGCGTAAATGCAAGGCCAAATAAAGAACCCCATAAATGGGCATCATGGTTCACATTATCGCCTCCCTTTTTACTCATATACACACAATATAAAAGATACAAACCGGCATATAACATGGCCGATATTTTTATGGCTCCATAAATATAAATACTATTCCAGGGATCAAAAATAATGGCAGCAAAAACCACTGCTGATACAGCGCCTGAGGCTCCCAATGATCGGTAACTGGGATTGTTACTGTGTTTTAAATAGCTTGGCAAATCCGATGCGATCAACCCTAAAAAATACAGTGCCAGGTAAGCAGCCGTACCGCCCAGTAAATAATGTGAAAAATAAATTTCTACTGCCCGGCCAAAGAAAAATAAAGTAAACATATTGAAGAACAAATGCATGAAATCTGCATGTAAAAAGCCGGATGAAATAAACCGTATATATTGGTTTTCTCTTTTTACGCCATACGGCCACATAATAAATTTACTTACAAAAGAAGGGTTACTAAAACCAATCAGTGATACAATCACATTTGCTGCAATAAGTGCAAGGGTGATGGGCATTGCCGAAAAATCCATAATTGTTATAATTTTTCCAAAAATAGATGAATTGAACCATAATGGTTAACTTGCTATATATGTTACCAAAGTATTTTTAAAATGCGAAACATAAAAACATATCAATTCATCCTCTTGTCTTTCTTCATCCTCCTAACTACCGGTTTTATAATGAGCGATGTTAGTGAAAGCAATCATTTTATTCAAACTTATAGTTTAGCCGGGGAGTGGGAACTGGTGAGTAATACACCCGAACAAACGCTGGTAGGAAGCCGGGTAAAAGTAGATGACGGCATCAAGGAAGCTGTTTTTACATTGCTAAAAGAAAATTCGCAGTGTTATGAATTGGGTAATATTCATTGGCGGGCTTTAAAAGCTAAGAGAAAAAATAATTTTCAATTACAACAATTATTAAGCAATTGTACACCGGCAACCAAATCGTATGCACCAGCCAATATTGAATTTGTGAATAACAATGAAATAAAACTGGTAGGAACAAACCTGGCCGGCCAGTTCAGTACTCAAATTTGGCACAGGGTAATGGAATAAAACAATGCATTCTATTGCTTTTGTTATAGGATGGTTATTTACATCACAATTTTATAAACTAACTTGCAATATTATATAACCTCCCCGGCAATGCGTTATTAAAATTTTTATGAGTAAAAAGAAGAAAGAAAAAACAACCAAAAAGACAGCCCCTTCAAATATCGTAAAAGGCACACTGGATATAAGCCGCAGTGGAATGGGCTTTGTAGCAGTTGATGGTTTCGATAAAGATATCATGGTGAAACCCCATGATTTTGGAAAAGCATTTGATGGAGATACCGTTGCAGTAAGGATAAATCCCCATCAACAAAATGGCAGGCGAATAGAAGGCAATATCATTTCAGTAGAAGATCGAAAACAAACCGAATTTTTAGGGCAAATCCAGCTTAATGGCAAAATTGCTTTTGTGGTAATAAACGGTGATAAACCCATGCCCGATTTTTTTATTGCACCCGATAAATTAAATGGCGCTGTAAATGGCGACCGGGTATTGGTGAATTTTTTGAGATGGGACCCGCAAGACCGCAAACCACAAGGCGAAGTAGTACAAGTAATAACAGCCCGCAATGAAGCCGATATGGCAATGAAGGAAATTTTATTGCAACATGATTTTTCACTTCAGTTTGATGAGGATGTATTAAATGAAACGGCTACACTCAGCGAAGCCATTACAGAAACCGAATTAGCTAACCGAAAAGATTTTAGAAAAGCGCTTACTTTTACGATTGATCCGGCCGATGCAAAAGATTTTGATGATGCCCTCTCTATACAATATCTTGAAAATAATACTTACGAAATAGGGGTGCATATTGCTGATGTGAGCCATTTTGTAAAGCCCGATTCACCGCTTGATAAATCAGCTTATCAAAGAGCTACCAGTGTATATTTGCCGGACCGGGTAAACCCCATGCTGCCCGAAAAAATTTCGAATGAACTCTGCTCACTCAGGCCAAATGAAGATAAATATACTTTCTCTGCCGTTTTTATAATAAACCAAAAAGCAGAAGTGAAAAACGTATGGATTGGCCGGACTGTGATCCATAGCGATCAGCGCTTTTCTTATGAAGAAGTGCAGGATAGCATCGAAAATAAAACGGGTAAATACCTTAAAGAAATTTTATTGCTCAATGACCTGGCACAAAAATTCAGAAAAAAACGATTTGCCAATGGGGCGATCAATTTTTCATCACAAGAAGTAAAATTTCAGTTAGATGAAGAAGGTAACCCGATTGGTATTGTGATAAAAGAAAGCAAGGAAGCACACCAGCTTATTGAAGAATTTATGTTATTGGCCAATAGGAGTGTAGCAGAATATGTATCTAAAATAAAAGTAAATAAAAAACCCATCTTATTCCCTTATCGTATTCATGATGAGCCTGATGAAGAAAAGTTGAAACCCTTTGTGGCATTTGCAAAAAAATTCGGCTATCAATTTGATCTAAAAGATGAATTTACGATTGCTGCTTCCTTTAATGATTTAATGAAGAATGTAAAAGGAAAACCGGAACAGCATGTTTTGGAATTGCTTGCCATCCGTACCATGGCGAAAGCCTATTATACTACAGAAAACGTAGGCCATTATGGACTTGGCTTTGAACATTATTGTCATTTTACTTCTCCCATCCGGCGATATCCCGATGTGATGGTGCATCGCATTTTACAACAATGCCTCGATAAAAACCTGCCGGTAAATAAACAATTAGAAGAAAAATGTAAACATTGTAGTGAAAGAGAAAGGGCCGCCATGGAATGCGAAAGGGCAGGCAATAAATATAAGCAAGTGCAGTATATGCAAAAATTCCTGGGAGAAGAATTTGATGCAGTAATAAGCGGTGTTTCTACCTTTGGCTTTTGGGCCGAAACAGTCTTGCATAAATGCGAAGGATTGGTAAGTACCCGGGACCTGAACCTGTATGATGATTTCAGGCTTGATGAAACAGACTACGCATTGCTGGGAGAAAGAACAAAAAAGAAATTCCGTATTGGCGATAAAGTGAAAATAAAAGTGGCGGCTGCTAATCTTAGCCGCAGGCAATTAGATTATGATTGGATACCCGACCGGCCATTACGGGTAGCAAAACCAAAATCAAAATCCGAAAAGAAGAAAAAAAAGAAATAAACGATGAAATCATTTGCAGAAGTATCTTCATTGTTCGAAGAAAAATTTAACCGCAATCATTTTCCTGCAGAACCAGCAAAACTTTACCAGGCTGCTCAGTATGTATTGGGAATCGGTGGTAAGAGGGTTCGCCCTGCATGTGTATTAATGACAAATGAATTGTTTGCAGAAATTAATGAAGACACTTTTCATGTTGCCATGGCAGTAGAATTGTTTCATAATTTTACGCTGGTACATGATGATATAATGGACAAAGCCCCCATTCGCAGGGGATTGCCAACCGTACATGAAAAATTTGGCGAATCTACGGCCATTCTTGCAGGCGATGTATTGTTTGCCCAGGCTTATGATTATCTCATGCGCATAAAGCCCGTTTTCCTGCAACCGGTTTTACGAATTTTTACAAAAACAGCAAAAGAGGTTTGTGAAGGCCAGCAATTAGATATGGATTTTGAGCAGAAGTCTGATATAAATATGGATGAATATGTGCAGATGATCACACTCAAAACATCGGTTCTTTTAGCTGCCAGTATGCAATTAGGAGCCATACTCGGCGGGGCAGGAGCTGGTAACCAGGATCAACTTTATGAGTTTGGAAAATACCTGGGCATTGCTTTCCAGGTGCAGGACGATTATTTAGATACATTTGGCGACCCTCAAAAATTTGGTAAACAAATAGGCGGAGATATCCTTTGTAATAAAAAAACATTTTTATGGCTCTATGCAATGGAAGTGGCAAGTGCAGGCCAAAAAGATCAGCTGTTGGAATTATCAAAAAATGATGACCCTAAAAAAGTAGAGAAAGTAACCGCCATCTATAAAATGTGTGAGGTAGATGCATGGGCCACTTCGTTGAAAAAGAAATATTTGGAAAAAGCACTTTTCCATCTTGATGAAGTTGCAGTACAAAAAGTGTATAAAGAGGAATTGAACAAAATTGCTTTACATTTAATGCAACGGGAAAGCTAAAATTATGAGTTGATTCCCTATTTTATAAATAGATTCCCAATTATTCTGTATTTTTCCCATATCAAACCAACTGCATTATATGGCAAATTCCTTATTTCGGAAAAAAAGTATTGAAAGGATTTTAAGAGAAAGCGAAAAAGAGAACGCTCATCATAATGGTTTAAATAAAGTGTTGGGGGTAAGGGACCTTACCTTTCTCGGTATTGCTGCTGTAGTGGGCGCCGGTATATTTTCTACAATTGGAAATGCTTCGTATAATGGAGGGCCGGGTATCTCACTATTATTTGTAATAACTGCTGTTACCTGTGGCTTTTCATCGCTGTGCTATGCCGAGTTTGCCAGCAGGGTACCTGTGGCTGGTAGCGCTTATACCTATTCTTATGTGGCATTTGGCGAATTGATTGCCTGGATTATTGGCTGGGCGCTCATTTTGGAGTATGCTATTGGGAATATTGTGGTTGCCATTAGTTGGAGTGGTTACTTTAATAACCTGCTGGTACATGTTTTTCATATTCATTTACCCGACTGGATGCTGGTAGATCCACAAACAGCTACTGCCGCTTTTAAAACGGCCACACAAGCATTAGCAGGAACTGAAAGCCTGACACCTGAAATGCGTTCGAGTTATGATTTTGCAATACAGGCCTATCATAATGCACCCATGATTGGTGGTTCACATATCTTTTTTAACCTGCCTGCATTTATTATCGTAGCACTCATTACCTGGGTTGCTTACATCGGCATTAAAGAAAGTAAGAACATGGCAAACTTTATGGTGATATTTAAAATTGCCGTAATTATTTTTGTAATTATTGCAGGCGCTTTTTTTGTAGATAACAACAATTGGAAACCCTTTATGCCAAATGGTTTTGAAGGAGTATTAAAAGGGGTATCGGCTGTATTCTATGCCTATATTGGCTTTGATGCTATCTCCACCACTGCAGAAGAATGTAAAAACCCGCAACGGGACATGCCGAGAGGCATGATTTATTCTTTAATTATTTGTACCGTACTTTATATTTTAATTGCATTGGTATTAACCGGCATCGAAAATTATTCAGCGTTTAAAGATGTGAATGATCCGTTGGCATTTGTTTTTGAACACCGTGCCCCCTGGATAGAAAAAATAGTTTCCATTAGTGCGGTTGTAGCTACCACTTCTGTGTTACTCGTTTTCCAAATTGGCCAGCCCCGTATTTGGATGAGTATGAGCAGGGATGGACTATTGCCGAAACAATTCAAAAAAATTCATCCTAAATATCATACCCCTTCATTCTCTACTTTAGTAACAGGTGTAATCGTTGGCCTGGGCGCCCTGTTTATTGAAAGTGGCCTGGTGACAGACCTTACCAGTATCGGGACACTTTTTGCGTTTGTTCTGGTTTCGGGTGGCGTATTGTTTTTACCCCGTTTGGTAAAAGAAAAAGGAAAATTTCAATTGCCATATATTAATGGCCAATATATTATTCCATTATTGGTAATCCTATTCATCTTTGTTTCAAGGGGGCGCATGGTAGATGCTGTAAATAATATTAGTAATGAAGGGTACCAGGAAGTTTTGTTTTTATTATACATTCTTTTGGCTTCACTCATTAGTGTGTTTACATTTATGAAAAAATATTCTTTCATCCCGGTGATGGGGGTACTTTCCTGTATGTACCTAATGATAGAAATACCTTCTGTAAGCTGGCTTTGGTTTTTTGTGTGGATGGGGCTGGGCCTTACCATTTATTTTTTATATGGTTACCGAAACAGTGTATTGGCAAAGGAAGGCAAAGCCTAATGCAGCAAAAAGATTTTTGACCGTAACTTTGCCTGTTCTGTGAGCAGGCAAAATTTTTAATATGAAATACCAGGTAGGAGATAAAATAATTGTGTTACTCTCCGATGAAGAAGGGGTGGTAAAAGAGATCATCAACGAACAAATGCTGATGATAGAAGTACGTGGTGTACGTTTTCCGGCATATATGGATCAAATAGATTTTCCTTATTATAAAATGTTCACCCAAAAAAAGCCGGTTGAAAAAAAGAAAATTTATGTGGAGGATATAAAAAAAGAAAAAACGGGCCCCAAACAAATTGCTGACAAAAAAGTTTCGGATGGGGTTCTGCTTAGCTTTATACCCATTTACGATAAAGATATATTTGATGATGATATTGTAGAAAAAATGAAAATCTTTTTGGTGAATCAAAACAACGAAGCTTACCAGTTTGACTACAATGTATATTTTACGGGAGAAAGTTATTTCCAGTTAAAGAATACCATCAACCCGCTATCAGAATTTTATTTACACGATCTTGCTTTTGAAGATTTGAGTGACAGCCCCCGGTTTAACTTTGAGTTTAGCCTGCTTGAGAAAAATAAAAAGAAAGCACCCTTTTTTGAAACCAATTTAAAATTAAAAGCCCGCCAGCTTTTTAAAAAGATTGAAGAAATTAAATTAAAGAATGAACCCAGTTTTGCATATGAACTTTTTGTGGAATACCCTGATAAGGTAGAAGAAGAAAAAGTTGACCTGGGCAAACTGGGCAGCGCCGGTTACCGGGTATATGAGGCGGGGAAAATAAGGAATAACCTGCCCCCGGCTCGTTCTGTAATTGATTTACATATTGAAAAACTTACTGACGATCACAAACGCCTTAGCAATCATGAAATTTTGATGATGCAGCTTCATGAATTTGAAAAATATTACCAGTTATCTGTTTTACATTTTCAACCTTCGCTGATTGTTATCCATGGTATTGGTGAAGGGCGATTACGGGACGAGATTCATCAAATATTAAAAACAAAAAAGGAAGTAGCATCATTCATAAACCAATTCCATCCTTTGTATGGCTATGGCGCTACCGAAATTTATTTTAAGTATTAGGATGATTGCAATTTTTTAAAATTTAATTTTTTTAATCAACGCTTGTGTATTCTGCTTCTCAGTTGGCCAAAAAATATATTTCCTTTTATCTAAAAGCTTCCAGCCGTAAAGGGCATGGCATCCATTCTCCTTTTGTATTTGATTTTATAAAGCATATAAAAAACGATAAGTCAGATTATGAAGCTTACAAGCCGATTGAAGAAATTAGAAAACAACTTTTAAAAAATAAATCAATCATACCCGTGCAGGATTTTGGGGCTGGATCTGCGGTTATAAAATCGAAAGACCGGTTCGTGTATAAAATAGCCCAAAGTTCACTTAAGTCAAAACGCTTTGCACGACTGTTTTTCAGGATCATCAAAAAGTTTGAACCTCCTATTATTATTGAGTTAGGTACTTCTTTTGGCATTACCACAGCCTACATGGCAGCAGCCGGCCCACAATCAAAAATTTACAGCCTGGAAGGGGCTCCTGCTATTGCAGCTATCGCCAAAATGAATTTTGAAAAACTACATTTACAAAATATAGGATTAATAGCGGGAGATTTTAAAGATAGCCTACCCAAATTATTGGCTCAATTACCCTCTTTTGATTTTGCTTTTATTGATGGCAACCACCGGAAAGCGCCTACCTTAGATTATTTTAAACGGTTTAAAGAAAAACGAAATGACAATAGCCTCCTTATTTTTGACGACATCCATTGGAGCAATGAAATGGAAGAAGCATGGCAAAGCATTCAGCAGGATGCAGAGGTTACCCTTACGATTGATCTTTTTTATGTAGGAATTGTTTTCTTTAAAAAAGAATTTAAAGTGAAGCAGCATTTTTCTCTTCGTTTTTAAATTCAATTAGTTTTGAAAATGAATACCACTGATGTTTTTGAAATGAAACTTGTTATTGATTAGCACATAGCCTAAAACTTTCCATGATTACCTGTGTGGGCTCATTTGTCAATTAAGAACTTGATTTTCCTTTTTGAAATTATTTACTATTATTTTTGTTGTATAAAGATGGATACCAGCTTAAATAAATATATCAGCGATAGTGGCTTCTGCAGCAGGCGGGAAGCTGATAAATATATAGAAGATTGCAGGGTGACGATAAATGGTAAAGATGCCCATAAAGGAAACCGGGTGATGGCAGGTGATATTGTAGAAGTAGATGGTGAACCTTTAAAGAAAAATGTGGAACGGGTGTATATGATGCTGAATAAGCCCAAAGGAATCACCTGCACTACAGACAGGAAAGACAAATCAAACATTATTGATTATATAAATTATAAGACACGGATTTTCCCGATAGGCAGATTGGATAAGCTTTCTGAAGGATTAATATTCTTAACCAATGATGGTGATATCGTAAACAAAATATTAAGGGCCGGCAATGGCCATGAAAAAGAATATATCGTAACAGTGGATAAACCCATTCATCAAATATTCATAAATAGTATGCGCAATGGCGTTCGTATTTTGGGAACTACCACCAAAAAATGTTTTGTAAAACAGGAAGCAGACAATCGTTTCCGGATTATTCTTACACAGGGATTAAACAGGCAAATAAGAAGAATGTGTGAAGTATTAGGATTTAAAGTTACATCCTTAAAAAGAATAAGGATCATGAATATGACAATAACCGGGATTGCCCCGGGTAAATGGCGTTTTTTTACCGCTCCTGAAATGGCCATGATAAATGAAATGCTTATGAACAGTAGTAATACCTCGGATGGAGAAGGGATGGGTGAATGAAAATATCGGTTGTATATAGTGAAATAGTTAGGATCGTTCAACCGAAATTGTTTTTATCAGCAATCACATCAATTTTTTTTATATAGTATCCAAATTCACAAATTTGGCAACAACTAAAATTCGGGAAGTGAGTCATAATATTTATAAGAATTAACCATGTTTCTTTATCATTGTATTTTTTACCTATCTTAGAACCAACAATTTGTTTATGATCATTGCTGTATTGAAAGAACCTGCTCCAGAAACAAGAGTTTCCCTATTACCTGAACACATAGCAACTTTACACAAATGGAACTGTACGGTATGGATCGAGCAGGATGCAGGCAGAGCCTCATTTGCACCCGATCAAAAATATATTGAAGCTGGTGCTGTTATTCAGGACCGGGCAGAGATATTGAGTGATGCAAATCTTATTCTTTCTATCAATCCATTACCGGAATCCGATCTCTCTCAATGCCAAGCGCCCATCTTGCTTGGCTTTTACCAGGCATTGGTAAATGCACCTGTTATTAAAAACTGGGCATCTAAAAACATTACAGTATTTAGTATAGATATGTTGCCACGCACTACCCGTGCACAAAGTATGGATGTGCTCAGCAGCCAGGCAAATATTGCAGGCTACAAAGCGGTATTGCTCGCAGCCAATTTATATCCCCGGTATTTTCCTATGTTTATGACGGCCGCAGGTAGCATTCCTCCTGCCAAAGTATTGATACTGGGCGCCGGGGTTGCGGGTTTACAAGCCATTGCTACTGCAAAAAGACTGGGTGCTGTAATTGAAGTATTTGATACACGCCCTGCCGTAAAAGAAGAAGTAATGAGCCTGGGCGCAAAATTTGTAGAAGTAGAAGGCGCTGCCGATGCCAGCAAAGCAGGCGGATATGCAGTGGAACAATCGGCAGATTTTCTTGAAAAACAAAAAGCAAGAATAGCTGAAGCAGTTGCCAAAGCAGATATTGTAATAACTACTGCACAAATACCAGGTAAAAAAGCCCCCATCCTTATTACCGACGATATGCTGCAAACCATGAAAAGTGGTTCGGTAATTATTGATATTGCAGCGGTAACAGGCGGCAATACCAGCCAAACAAAAAATAATGAAACGGTAGTATATCATGATGTAAGTATTGTGGGAAATAGTTTCTTGCCATCTGCCATGCCAGGCGATGCCAGTAAACTGTATGGAAAAAATATACTTAATTTTTTACAGCTTATCATTAGCAAAGACGGGGAACTGCACTTGAATTTTGAAGATGATTTGGTAAAAGGAACCTGTGTAGCCCATAACGGAAATATTACCAATGAACGGGTATTGGCTTTACTGGCCTAAGCAAAAAACATTAAAATGGAAAATTTTTTAAACTGGATCATGCTGAACCAACAGATTATTTACATTGTAATTCTGATGATCTTTGTAGGCATCGAAGTTATTGGACGGGTACCAAGTGTATTGCATACACCGCTCATGAGTGGTGCCAATGCCATACATGGCGTAGTAATTATTGGGGCCATTATTGTAATGGGTGAGGCCGAAACTGATAATTACCTGGCATTAATCTTAGGTTTTATGGCAGTGATCCTGGGTACACTTAACGTAGTGGGCGGTTTCGTAGTTACTGATAGGATGCTTGAAATGTTTAAAGGAAAAAATAAAAAGAAATAATCGCTGTTTGCTCAAATCCAAACCAAATTTATGGCTCAAATTCTTACGCTTTGTTACCTGGTTGCTTCCGTAACATTTATCATAGGCTTAAAGATGCTCTCCGGCCCGGCTACGGCACGCAAAGGGAATTTAGTAGCAGCAGCCGGTATGACGATCGCTATTTTTGGAACTATTTTCTTATATGAAAATGATGGCGTAAAACTGGGAAATTATATTTGGATATTTACTGGGCTTACCATTGGTGGTTTCTTTGGCACATTGGTGGCTAAAAAAGTAAAAATGACGGCGATGCCCGAAATGGTGAGCCTCTTTAATGGTATGGGTGGCGCTTGTGCCGCTTTAATTTCATTGGTTGAGTATAATCATCTTTCGCATGAGATACAACTTTCAGGAATAGAAACCGGCCACACCGGAAAAATGATCATCATGGCTTTGGGGCTTATCATTGGTTCTGTTTCTTTTTCGGGCAGTATGATTGCCTGGGGTAAACTAAACGGTAAAATAAAAGATTTTAGTTTTGCGGGGCAGAATATTCTTAATATGATCTTATTGCTGGTTGCTTTACTTGCCGCTACCTGGGTAGTAATGCATCCCGGTAATACGATGTTAATGTATATAATTTTTATTTTGGCATTACTCTATGGCGTTTTATTTGTAATGCCAATCGGTGGTGCAGATATGCCCGTTGTAATTTCTTTACTCAATAGCTTTACCGGTATGGCGGCTGCTTTTGGCGGTTTTCTTTACGATAATAAAGTAATGCTTACGGGTGGCATATTAGTGGGCGCAGCAGGAACTTTACTTACCATGCTAATGTGCAAAGCCATGAATCGCTCTTTAAAAAATGTACTCATTGGCTCTTTTGGTGGTAATAAAAAGGGCCATGCTGCCGGCACAAAAGAACAGGGTACATACAAAGAAATTTCAATAAGCGATTCGGCTATGCTTATGAGTTATGCCAACAAAGTAATTATTGTACCCGGTTATGGTTTAGCAGTAGCGCAAGCGCAACATGCCTGCCACGAGTTAGAAAAATTATTGGTTGATAAAGGCGTGGATGTAAGTTATGCCATTCATCCCGTGGCGGGGCGTATGCCGGGCCACATGAATGTATTACTTGCCGAAGCAGACGTGCCTTATGAAAAATTATTAGAGATGGAACAAGCCAATGATGAGTTTAAAACCACCGATGTAGTATTAATCCTGGGCGCCAATGATGTGGTTAATCCGGCAGCAAAAAAAGATCCGGATTCTCCTATTTACGGGATGCCTATTTTGGAAGTAGAACAGGCAAAACATGTAATTGTGAATAAACGCAGTATGAAGCCGGGGTATGCAGGTATTGAAAATGACCTTTTCTTTCAGCCTAAAACTTCTATGCTCTTTGGCGATGCCAAAAAAGTATTACAGGACCTGGTTGCCGAAATAAAATCTGTTTAAATTATTTAAACAGGAAAGATTTCATCAAAGCAAAAAACTTAGGTCTTTCCTCAACCTGTGGATTATGGCCACTTTTTTCAAACATTACAAATTGGGCCTGCGGGCAATATTCTTTATATTTTAATTGCATCATCGGTACCGCTACCCGGTCGTATCTCCCGGCAATGATCAATACAGGCATTTTAAAATCTTTTAATTGAGTTCGGTAATCAAAGTTCCCAATATCATTCCCCACTATAAAATCTCCATCTTTACCCACCATCTGGTAATAAAGTTTACTATTAAATGAATTGGGGTAGGGTTTAGATCCTCTCCTGGTAAAATTTTCAGGATTGTATGCATATAAAAACCCATAAGGCACTTTACTATAAATTTCACCATGAATGGCATCGCTTGATACCACACCCTGTTCCCTTACTTTCATGAGGGAATCCCATACTTCGGGATAATTTATTTTTATTTCATGGTTGCTATTATCATCATTTGCCTGCCACATAATAAAACTATGAAAACCATTTGCAATAATTAGGTGGCTTGTATTTTCGGGGTATTTTATAGCATAGCCTTGTGCTACCACACTTCCATAAGAATGGCCATAAAGGCTAATTTTATGCAACCCCATGGCTTTACGCAATCCTTCTACATCTTCTATATCCCTGGCAATAGTATAGTCTTTTACATCTTTAGCAGTATCTGATTTACCCCTGCCAAATGCATCAAAATAAATTAATTGGATATTGCTGTTCAATGTAAGTGAATCTAAACCCCTGTAGGGAAAATGAGTGCCACCCGGACCACCGGGAATCACAAAAACAGGTTCGCCTTTACCCACTGTAACGGTATAAAGTTTGGCGCCATTTACTGTATAATATTTACCATCGGTAAAACTATCAGGAAATTGCTGTGCATATAATTGAAAGCCTGAAAAGGCTAAAAAAAGAAAGAAAAATATTTTTTTCATAGATCTGTTTTTTAAAATGATAAAAAAATGTCACATTTTTTTTAGGTTTATTACTTTTGGGTTAACCAAATATACTCAGTGCAGTTAGAATTACCTTATTCATTCTTAAATTCTTTACAAACGGTAAAGGGGTTTGATCGCAATAATTTTATTGAAGCACATACACTTAATAAACCTGTAACTTCCATAAGGCTGAATCCTGCTAAATTAAAAAATGCAAAAGATGATTCATTTTTAGCTTCATTGCTCGATGAAAAAGTTCCCTGGAGTAAATATGGATATTATTTAAAAGGTCGCCCTTCATTTACATTAGATCCCTGGTTTCATGCGGGTGCTTATTATGTACAGGAAGCCAGCAGTATGTTTTTAGAACAGGCTTTGGAACAATGCCTGCCAAAAAACATTCCATTACGCATTCTTGACCTATGTGCGGCACCGGGAGGCAAATCTACCCATATCCAATCTGTTATTTCACCCGAATCATTGTTGGTAAGTAACGAAGTAATAAAACCGAGAGTAAATATCTTAACTGAAAATATCACGAAGTGGGGTGCCTGCAATGTAGTAGTTACCAATAATGATCCAAAAGACTTTAATCGCCTTCCACATTTTTTTGATTGTATTGTAGTAGATGCACCTTGTAGTGGCAGTGGCTTATTTCGTAAAGACCCCGATGCAGTTACAGGTTGGAGCCTGCAGGCAGTAAACCTTTGCAGCCAGCGGCAGCAGCGCATCCTGGCCGATGTTATGGGTGCTTTAAAACCCGGCGGAATCTTGATTTATTCTACTTGTTCTTATTCTTATGAAGAAAATGAATTGATCAGCGATTGGATTTGTGAATCTGGTGAATTTACCGGCATGCCTGTCAACCCGTCTCAGCTTAATGGAATTATAGAAACAAAAAGCAATCTTTCAAAATCACCCGGCTATCGTTTTTATCCTGATAAACTTAAGGGCGAAGGATTTTATATTTCTGTTTTTAAGAAAAAAGGGGAAGCCAACCTGTTGCATGAATTTAAAATTAAAAACAAACCGGAATTGGTATCAAAATCAGCACAGCAAATATTGGCTGCTTACTTTACCCATAAAAATTATTTTAATTTTTTAAAGTGGCAGGATGATATATTGGCAATTCCAGCCCCTTTATTCAACGCAGTTTTATATTTACAGCAAAATTTGTATATTAAAAAAGCCGGGATAAATATGGGGCAACTTATAAGAGACCAGTTAATCCCTTCTCACGATTTGGTTTTGAGTAAAGCCATGGCCCCGGTATTGCCGCTGGTAAAAGTAAATGAACAAACAGCATTAGACTTTCTTCGTAAAAAGGAAATTCACATCGAAGCTTCTCATAAAGGCTGGAGCATATTGCAATACAAAGGGTTGCCTCTCGGCATTATTAAAATATTGCAGGGTCGCATCAATAATTATTATCCTGCAGCATGGCGTATTCTTAACAAGTAATAAGCAGTTTAATGAATGTTTTTCTTGATATTTGCAGGAAATATTTTTTAATGAGGAAATTGTTTTTTGTTTTTTTCTGCTTTCCTTTTTCACTCTTTGCACAAGAAGGAAAAACATTTATTACGCATACTGTGGCCCCTAAAGAAACATTGTATTCATTGGGCCGTGAGTTTAATATTCATCCAAAAGAGATAGCCAGTTTTAATAACCTTGATTTTAATGTGGGCCTTACCATTGGACAGGTTATAAAAATACCCACAAAGGGAACCCCGGCTCCCAAAGTGCCGGCGCCGGTAACAACCACAAATGAAACAAATGCTTTTTATGTTACTGCCGGTAATCCTATCTATCATGTAGTTCAAAAAAAAGAAACACTTTATTCAATTAGTCAGCATTATGGAAAAGTATCTATTGCAGATTTAAAGAAATGGAATAATCTTAACTCCGATGCTGTAAACGAAGGTGTGAATTTAATTGTAGGATACGAAAAAAGCACTCAAAAGCAAGAACCGGTTGCTAAGAAAGTAGATAAACCTGTAACGCAACAACCCATTGCAGAGGCACCTAAAAATACGGAACCTACTGCAATACCATCAAAAAAAGCAGAAGCACCAAAAACGGCTCCGGTAGCTAAAGCTGACAATAATGCACCTGGTGGTTTTTTTAAATCAGCCTATAACAGTTCGGATAAACGGTCAGAAGAAAAAGGAGTAGCTGCTGTATTTAAAAGTACCAGCGGCTGGGACGATGGAAAATATTATTGCCTGCACAATACTGCACCTGCAAACTCAATTGTAAAAATTACAAATACGGCAAATAATAAAGTTGTGTATGCAAAAGTGCTTGATGTAATTCCTAACTTAAAACAAAATGAAAAAATCATTATCCAGTTAAGCAATGCTGCTGCAAATGCATTAGGAGCCGGAGAGGAAAATTTTGAATGTATTATTAACTATTAAGTTTAAAAAATGACAAATCGTGTTTTTATCGGATTATCTCTTGTGTTTTTAAGTAATTGTATTTTGGCGCAGGATGTAGCTACTCCTGAAAAAAATACAGGATTTATTGTGGAACAAATAAATACAGCAAGCCCCGTAAAAAACCAGGGGAGCACTGGTACCTGCTGGGCATTTTCTACAACATCCTTAGTAGAAAGCCAGTTGCTTAAAGCAGATGCATCACCGGCAGATGTAAGTGAAATGTTTACAGTAAGAAATATTTATTTAGAAAAAGCCCGCAACTATTTACTGCGCCAGGCTAAAACACAGTTTGGTGAAGGAGGATTGGGGCATGATGTGATCAGGGCAATAAATAATAATGGTGCCATGCCCGAAGCTGCTTATCCTTTTACTCAAAAAGCAGGGGGAGATGCCTTTGTAGCCAGGCTAAAAAACTATTTAGATAGTTTGTTGAAAAAACAACCTATTGCTGAAGATTGGCAAAAGGGCTATGAAGCTATCCTTGATGAAACCATGGGAAAGCCCGCTGAAAATTTTGAATATAAAGGAAAAAATTTTACGGCTCAATCATATGCAAAAGAAGTTTTGCATTTTAATGCAGATGATTATGTAAATCTTACTTCATTTACACACCATCCTTATTACAAAGCTTTTGTATTGGAACAACCCGATAACTTTAGTAATGGTGAATATTATAACCTGCCATTAAATGAATTTGAGGATGCCGTAAAACAAGCTATTGATAAAGGATATACAATTATGTGGGATGCTGATGTAAGTAATAAAGGTTTTCGGCAACAAACAGGTTTAGCAATGAATGTATCTGCCACAATAGGTTCCACTTTTGAGCCGGATATGAAAGAAGATCCTGCTGATGCATCCATCCGCCAGCAATTATTTGAAAATCTTACTACACAGGATGATCATCTTATGCACCTAACAGGAATGGTAAAATCAAAATCAGGGAAGACATTTTTTGTAGTTAAAAATTCATGGGGCAATATAGGGCCACTAAACGGCTATATCAATGTATCTGAAGCCTATTTTAAAATTAATACTATTAGCTTGGTAGTTCCAAAAGCATCGCTAAACTCCGCTTTACTGGCAAAGTTGAATATGTAATTTAATTAAGTATCTATTTTTTTAAGGCAATTGTAAAACCAATTGCCTTTCTTATTTATACTACTTTCTCTTTAAAATAAATAACAAAGCCTCAACTGCTTTTTTAATTACGAATTTTACACTGTAAAAATATTACGAGACTATAAATCAAGAAAATTAAATTGGGGATCTGTTTACACAACAGTTAATCTGACATTTATTTTATTCAATCATTCATTTACCTTTGCAATCATGATAAAAGTGGAAGTAAAGAAAAATGAAACCGGGCCTGCAACATTTAATTTAACATTAAAGCCTTTACGTATTGTTTTCATGGGAACCCCTGACTTTGCTGTTACTTCATTAGAAGCTTTAATGAAAGCAGGTTTCAATATTGTAGGTGTTATTACTTCACCGGATAAACCTGGTGGCAGAGGTCTGCAACTACAGCAAAGTGCGGTAAAAAAATATGCGCTTGCTAATGATTTATTGGTTTTACAACCAGAAAAATTAAAGGATCCCGTTTTTATTGAGCAGTTACAGCAGTTAAATGCCGACCTGCAAATTGTAGTTGCCTTTAGAATGCTTCCTGAAATTATTTGGGATATGCCCCGTATGGGAACCTTAAATTTACATGGAAGTTTATTGCCTCAATACCGTGGCGCTGCTCCCATAAACTGGGCCGTAATAAATGGAGAAAATGAAACCGGTGTAACAATATTTAAACTAAAACATGATATTGATACCGGAAATATTTTATTACAAAAGCGGTTTCCTATTTTGCCGAATGAAAATGCAGGACAGGTACATGATAAAATGAAAGTGATTGGAGCTGAAGTTTTAGTAGAAGCAGTAAAAGGGTTGCTAAATGGTAGCCTGGTTGAAAAACCACAAAGTGAATTTGATATTGCTGCCCTTAAAGCCGCTCCAAAAATATTTAAAGAAGATTGTCAAATAGATTTTACAAAATCAGTTATACAAATTTATAATTTCATTAGGGGTTTATCACCTTACCCGGGCGCTTTTTGTATTGTGGAAGGAAAAGTGTTAAAAATATTTAAAGCAGAAATGGGCAATGGAATAATTTTACCTGATATTGCTCAAATGCAGGCTGGGCAAATAATTACAGACGGTAAATCATATTTGGCTCTTGCTTGCGCTGATGATTTTATCTTTGCTAATGAAGTACAATTGGAGGGAAAAAAAAGAATGTCGGTAACCGATTTTTTAAGAGGCTGGAAAAAATTTGAAAAATAAAACTGAGTTTCTTTTTTTACTTTGGATATATTATTTCTTTTTTAGTTCTCATTTTATTAATAAATAATATTACATCTTTCTTAACATGCATGTTGATTGTATTCTCTGTAAAAAAGTAATATTTTTAATATATTCTTATTATTCTAATTGATTTTCTAAAAGCACTTACATGAAATTTTCATACAAGGTTTTAATATTCTTCCTGGCTGTTATGATGATAATCTCTTGCAGTAAGGACAATACACCGGTGCCACCGGATACTTCAAATAATCTTATTTATTTTTACGACCGTAAGGAAAACGGGAATTTACAAGTTTATTCTTATGATGGAACTGTCGAGAAAAACTTAGTGAATGATGCTACTTATGATTACTGGTGGATAAAAGTAAGTCCTGATAAAACAAAGTTTCTATGCTACCGATCACCAAAAAATGCCGGGCTTAATTCTTACACAGTCTCCGATTTAATGGTTTTTAATATAGATGGATCTAACGGCCATGTAATCGTTGCAAAAGGAACATACGGTTGGGAGTTGCAGGCTCATGCAAAATGGTCGCCCGATGGAACCCAAATTTTAGGCACAGCAAAATGTAAAGACCCTTTAATTAATGATATGGTATCACGTGGGCGACTGGTGGTTTTTAATGCTGATGGTACAAGCCCAAAGATTATTTCAAAATTTCTTTATGATCTGGCAGATCCTGCGTGGTCGCCTGATGGCAAAAATGTAACCTATGTAGGCCCTTCAGATCTAAACGATCCTACCAATACTGAAAAGGCAGAAATATTCCAGGCAACATTAAATCCTGTTACGCAGTTGATGGAAAACCAGGTACGGTTAACTTTTGATGATAAATATTGTTATGATCCTTGCTGGTCGCCCGATGGCGAATGGATCGCTTACAGTAAAGGAGCTTTTATAAATTTAATTTTTACACAAGACCATGATATATATAAATGCAAACCAGATGGCTCAGCCGATGTTTTGGTTTTACACGATGGGAAAGTTAATGGGGTTCCCACCTGGACGCCCGATGGAAACCGCCTTTTGTTTCATGTAATTGGTTATTTTACGCCTCCACCCTTTAGTTTATATAGTTGTAGTGCTAATGGTAACGATAAAAAGGAAATCTTGGCCACAACGGGTGTAGAACGGACAACGGTTTCAGCCATTTTAAAATGATAAATAATGAATTTGAGTGATTGAAGGAAGCACTGGATTTTTAAGATTTCATGAATTATAGTTGCTATAATTAGCAAGGACAATTTTTCAAATCCCTACAGCACTATGGGGGTGACAGGGCAGCAATCTAACCAATTCTATAATTTATAAAAACTGGTTACAATATTTTGAGAAGAATTAATTATGTGATGCAGTCTATCAGTTGTAGCTTTTTTTAAATTCTTTTCCCTCCTTAAAGCCTCTGTTTTGTTTTCAAATAATTCAACATATACTAATTTCCAGGGTGATTTGTTTGAGGTATAATGTGTTTCACCGTTATTGTGTTGCTGCAATTTTTTATTCGATTTTCTGTAAAACCTTTATAAAAGCTTCTATCAACTATGCTTTGTAATATGTAAACATAAAATTGCATCACATAAAAAAGCCTCACATTTGTGAGGCTAAGCGGACCGGACGGGACTCGAACCCGCGACCTCTGCCGTGACAGGGCAGCATTCTAACCAACTGAACTACCGATCCAAATATTTTTTTAAAGAACTTTTTGGGCTGCGTGCTTACCCTTTTTCTAATAACTTATCTCCTGAAAAACAATAAGATATTGTTTTTTGGACGGCAAAGATAGGTATTTTTGTATTTTACAAACAAAAGTTTTTAAAAAAAAGTTACTTACCATACTTTTACAAATCACGTGCGAATATTTAATTACATGTAACCTGAATTTATATAATATGCCCCAATTACAGAATCGACAATTTCTTGATTTTGAGAAGCCAATTAAAGAATTATACGACCAAATTGAACAGCTAAAACAAACACAGGAAAAAAGCAAGACGGATATGAGTAGTGCCATATCTGCGCTTGAAGAAAAGGTTATAGAAGCTAAGCAGCATTTAACTGAAACTCTTACCCCCTGGCAGCGGGTTCAATTGAGCCGCCATCCCGATAGGCCATATACTTTAAAATATATTGAAAAAATGACCACCGGTTTTATCGAACTGCATGGCGACCGCTTTATAAAAGATGATCTTGCCATGGTAGGTGGTATGGCTCGCCTGGGTGATGAAACTGTTATGATCATTGGCCAGCAAAAAGGCCATAATACAAAAACAAGGCAACTTCGAAATTTTGGTATGGCCAATCCTGAAGGATACCGCAAAGCATTGCGATTAATGAAATTGGCAGAAAAATTTAATAAGCCCATAATTACCATGATTGATACGCCCGGTGCTTACCCGGGGCTTGAGGCTGAAGAAAGGGGTCAGGGTGAAGCAATAGCCCGGAATATTTATGAAATGATGAATCTTAAAGTGCCCGTTATTTGTGTAATAATTGGTGAAGGTGCCAGTGGGGGTGCGCTGGGAATAGGAGTGGGCGACAAAGTAATGATGCTGGAAAATACATGGTATAGTGTAATATCACCCGAAAGTTGCAGTAGTATATTATGGCGTACATGGGATAAAAAAGAAATTGCAGCGGAGCAACTTAGACTTACCGGGCGTGATATGCTAAAGTTTGGATTAGTAGATGATGTAATTCCTGAACCCATGGGAGGTGCTCATTGGGATTATGATGGTGCTGCCAATATTTTAAAGAATTACCTGATTCCAGCCATACAGGAGTTAAAAAAGAAAACAGCTCAGCAAAGAATTGATGAGCGAATTGAAAAGTTTAATAATATGGGTTTTTGGGATGTAACAGATCAAAATCCTGTTTCGGAAAACCTCTCATAATAAATCTTCGCTATGTTTAGAATTGCGGTATTTGGTGTAGGCCATCTTGGTAAATTCCATTTGAATAACTGGAAAGAAATAGAAGATGTAAAAATTGTTGGTTTTTATGACCCCGATGAAAATAATGCGAAACAGGTAAATGAAAAGTATGGGATTCCTCATTTTAATAACCCCGAGGAACTGTTAGATGAATGTGATGCCGTTGATATTGTAGCTCCTACAATAAAGCATTTTGAGTTATGCTCATTGGCACTTCGTAAAGGCAAACATGTATTTGTAGAAAAACCTTTGGCCAATACCATGGATGAAGCACGTGCCTTAGTTAAACTGGCAAAAGAATCAAATGTAAAATTCCAGGTGGGCCATGTAGAAAGATTTAACCCTGCTTTTATGGCATTGAATGGAAATATCCTGCAACCGATGTTTATCGAAGTGCATCGTTTGGCTCAATTTAACCCACGGGGCACCGATGTAAGTGTGATTCTAGATTTGATGATTCATGATATTGATATCATATTGAGCCTCGTAAAAAGCAATGTAAGTCATATTTCGGCAAATGGGGTAGCCGTGATGAGCAATACACCGGATATTGCCAATGTGAGAATTGAATTCGATAATGGTTGTGTTGCCAATCTTACCAGTAGCCGAATCTCGATGAAGAAGATGAGGAAAATGCGTTTATTTCAAAAAGATGCTTATATCAGCATTGATTTCTTAGACAAAAAAACGGAGATCATCAGGCTGGATGCACCAGGTGATAAAAATGTTTTTACTTTTGATATTGATACCAACAATGGTAAAAAAACAATTGCTATAGCCCACCCCGATGTACAAGACAGCAATGCTATTAAAATGGAATTAGAGGCTTTTAAAAATTCAATTATTAATAACCAGGTTACCCCCGTTACTGTATTTGATGGTTTTAGTGCGATGGAAGTAGCACACCAGATCCTCAATAAGATAAATAGTAATCAATAATATTTTTTGTATTTAGTTTCATGAAAAAGCAACCCAGGTTAAATACAACTGTTTATCTTTTTGCAGACCTTATGGTTTGCCTGGCCAGTTGGTTGATTTTTTATTATTTACGTACCCGCATCTATGGCTATACATTTTATTTACCGCAAGGATTCTATTGGGGTTTATTGTTATACACCGCAGGTTGGGTAAGTTTAGATCTTGTGGCCGGAAGTTACAATTCGCTTTATTTTAAAAGCCGGCTGGGAGAAGTTTTAAAAACAGTTTTAATTGGAATTATTGGTTGTTTAATATTACTCTTCTTTTTTATTTTAAAAAATCCACAATCCGATAATTACCGGTATTATGTAGAGTTTTTTATTTTACTTATTCCATTTATTGTATTGAAGTTATTTGTAAGGATGCTAATCCTGAATTATACCAAGAAGCAAATGCTTCAAAAAAAAGTATTCTTCAATGTCCTTCTCATTGGGTCGGGTATGGCAGCAAAAAGGTTGTATGATTCTTTTTTAAAGAGTGAAGAACATACCGGTTATATCATTACGTCATTTTTAAATGTAAACGGTTCTTTACATAATAATGTGCTTTCTTCATTGCATTATTATGAGGGCATGGAACAGTTGGAACGGGTGATTAAAACGGAAAAAATTGAAGAGGTCGTAATTGCAGTTGAAAAGAATGAACGGGTATTAATCAGTGAAATATTAAACCAGCTTAGTGATAAAAATGTAAATATCAAAATATCCCCTGATACAGCCGATATTCTTTCCGGCGCCATACAAACGAGTAATGTGCTTGGGGTTCCTCTTATTGATATCCATAGTGGCCAGCTTCCTGACTGGCAAAAAAATGTAAAACGGCTCATTGATTTTGTAGCAGCATTTGTGGGAATCATTCTATTAAGCCCTTTAATGTTTTATACCATCATACGGGTAAAACTATCTTCACCAGGGAGCGTGTTTTATAACCAGGAAAGGGTAGGGTATAAAGGAAAGCGTTTTATGATGCATAAATTTAGGTCTATGTATATGAATGCAGAGCCAGACGGGCCTCAGCTAAGCAGCGATGACGATCCCCGTATTACAGCCTGGGGAAGAGTTATGCGTAAATGGCGCCTTGATGAACTACCCCAGCTTTGGAATATCCTAAAGGGGCAAATGAGCCTGGTAGGGCCAAGGCCCGAAAGAAAATTTTATGTGGACCAATTGATTTCTATTTCACCTGAGTACAAACATTTATTCAAAGTAAAACCTGGGCTAACGAGTTGGGGGATGGTGAAGTTTGGTTATGCATCAAACATTGATGAAATGATTCAAAGAATGCCGTTTGATTTGTTGTATGTAGAAAATGTATCCCTTGCACTTGATTTTAAGATTATGTTACATACCATTACCATCATACTTTCAGGAAAAGGAAAATGATCTTTTTGATATAAGTTTTTCCTTAATTATTCAATTATTATTTCATCTGTAAAGATATGCGTATTTCCACCGGCGCCTTCATGCCAGGAGGGGAGTGTACCATATTGTAACGCTTCAATGCGTACAAATCTTGCTGGTTGCCGGCCAAAGACCGCATGTACTGTAATTATTTTCGGATCTAATTCTTCAATGGGAATGAAATGTTCTCCTGTATAAATAGGTTTAAATTTTTTCCCATCTTCAGAAATTGAAATGATTACCTTTTTAGGAGCAACAATCCACGCTTTTGTATCTTGTAAAAATCGAATTGAAACATGATCAATTTCTGTATTTTTTTTAAGGTCTATAACTGCATCCAGACCCGTATGCTGGTAACCCTGCCAGTTTCCCCGCCTCCAATCTGTTGTTCCTTCTATACCATCTATTAATGCATTTACCCCACCACCATCATATTGTTTACTGTATTTAGTACGTAAGTTCACTTCCCAGTTATGTGGTAATTTTTTATAGGCACCTGTTTGTATTTTACTTTCTTTGGCATTTTTATCAACGGCTACTACTTTTATTGTAGTATTCTTTTCAATTTCAAAAGGAGCTGTATATATTTTACTTTTAATGGTAGGTGCACTGCTATCGGTCGTATAATATAAATTAGTTCCCGGTTGCCTGTTTATCATTTCAATTTTTCTTTTATCAGAAAAAGAAGTACGGCCGCCATGTAATATTGGGTTTATTACAATTTCATTTCCTTCCTTATTATTTCCCGCTTCTGTAAGATAAGGGTGAGCTGAGAAGAAGTTCATGGGTTTGTTTCCCATATTAAAAATAAGGTTACCACCGTTCATGATATTGGCGTGAGGTATATAACTATTATAGTCAAAGAAATTTTTTCCATTGGCAAGGGGTAGTGTGGCAGATTGCACATAATAGTTTTCATTACTTAAATTATTTGCCTGGATCGTAAAATGATTTCCATTTTCTAAACGGATGGATATTTTGTTAAAAGATGGAGTACCCGGTACATAAACAGGTGCGCCCGGAGTAAGTGAATAAAATCCCATTGCAGTTAGTACGTACCATGCACTCATTTGGCCACAATCTTCATTACCAATTAATCCATCAGGACTGTTTTTATAAAAATCATTCATTACCCGATGTAATAAATTTTCTGTTTTGTGGCTATTGGATGTATAGTTATATAAATAAATGATATGGTGGCTGGGTTCATTGCCATGTGCATATTGGCCAATTAATCCTGTAATATCACTTTGATCACGCCCCGTAGTTTGAGACGAGGCACTAAATAATCCGTCTAAATGCTGTTCTAGTTTTTTGGGCCCGCCCATCAAATTTAAATAGCCTTTAATATCCTGTGGAAAATAAAAAGAGTATTGCCAACTGTTGGCTTCTGTAAAATTATTATTTACTTCACGTGGGTCAAAAGGCTCTATCCAGTCGCTATTTGAAATGGGACGCATGAAACCCGAGGTTTGATCTAAAATATTTTTGTAATACTGGGCTCTTTGTATATACTCATTGTAGTCTTCTTTTTTATTAATGGCTTTTGCAAATTGAGCAATGCACCAATCATCATACGCATATTCTAATGTTTTGCTTACACTCTCATGTTCATCATCTGCAGAAACGTATCCATTTTTAATATAGGATGGTAAACCTAAATGATTCCAGGTGGCACTTTTCTTCATGGCTTGCAATGCAATTTGGGTATCAAAATTTCGGATACCTTTCATATAAGCATCTGTAATTACTGAAACACTGTGGTAGCCAATCATGCAATCGGTTTCATTTCCCAACAGTTCCCATACAGGCAAGCGCCCCCCTTGCTGGTACATGGCCAAAAATGTTTTGATATAATCCAGCGATCGTTTTTGATCAATAATTGTGTAAAGCGGATGTGCAGCACGGTATGTATCCCAAAGAGAAAAGACAGAATAATAATCAAAACCATCAGCAGTATGAATTTTATTATCCATACCCCGGTATTGATGATCTACATCCATATTAATGGTGGGTACAATCGCAGTATGATACAGCGAAGTATAAAAAATTGTTTTCTTTTCTTCATCCGTTCCCTGCACATCTATCCTGGCTAATTCTTTATTCCAGATGGTAGTAGCTAAAGATTTAGTTGCCATAAAATCCCATCCTGGTAATTCTGTTTCCAGGTTTTTCTTTGCACCTGTTACGCTTACAGGAGAAAGCGCCACTTTTGATTCAATTGTTTTTGTATCGCCGGTTGCAAAATAGAAATAAGCTTTTATGTTTTTACCTGATATTGTTTCTCCAATAGATACCTGTGTGGGTTGATCGTTTTGCCAAACCCCAAATTTTAAAATGGGGTTTGAAAATTTAATTACAAAGAAAGTTTGCTGGTCTTGTGCCCAGGATTTACTTCTTCTAAAACCACTAAGCGTAACACTGTCTTCTAAAGTGAGTGAGGATTCTAATACTTCATCCCGATGTTTTAAATCGAGCAGGATATAATTTTCATTTGCCTGGCTGAAAATGTATTGATGGTAACCTACACGGGGTGTAACGGTAAGGTTAGCCCTGATATCATGTTTATCCAATTTTACAGCATAAAAACCGGGTTGCGCAACTTCATTGTTATGGCTAAAAGAAGATCCATATTCTTTATTATTGGGTGAGGCAGTGCCGCTCCCCGGCATCAATAAAATATCACAAAGGTCTGGCACGCCCGTTCCGCTTAAATGAGTATGCGTAAAACCATAAATAAAATGATCATCATAATGGTAGCCGCCACAGCCATCCCAACCTTCCAGCCTGGTATCGGGGCTAAGTTGTACCATTCCATGTGGCATTACGGCGCCCGGGTATGTATGGCCATGGCCGCCTGTACCAATAAAGGGATTTACATATTTTACATAGTTCTGCTGGGAATATGCAAAACCAAATGTGGTGATCGCAAATGCGGTAAATACAATTTTTTTCATTTTCTATATTGTATTGCTAAGTTAACATTTATTGATCCGGGGTAAAGTAATGAGTAAAAAAAAAAGCACCATTTAAGTGCTTTATTAATTTATTCTTTAAAATGGCAGATCATCGTCGGGCGCCGATTCGGTATTTGCTGTTTCGGGTTGTGTACGTGCAACCGGTGCAGAAGTACTACCTGCATGGGTTACATTCCCCTGGTTGCTACCAGCATTGTCGTTGCCACCCAATAATTGTATGTTTTGCACCCGCATACGAAGGGTAGCAGCTACCTGTCCATCTTTATTGGTATATGCATCGGCTTCAGGAGTACCTTCGGCATACACCGTTTTTCCTTTGGTAAGGTATTGGGCAATAGCAGTACGGTCAGTCCAGTAAGCGCAGTTAACCCAAATGGTACGCTCTTTTAAAACACCCTGCGAATCTTTAAATTTTTCGCTATGTGCTACATTAAAATTGATAACGGTCTTACCGCTAATATCTTTTTGAATGCAGTCGGCACCAAGGTTTCCGATTACTTGTAACTTAATCATAATTGTAATTTTTAAATGTTATAAATCGATGTATCTGTTTGCTAAAATTATGGAATAAAGTTTTTGGAATAATCTTTAATTCATTTTCTTTTTTAATGTAGTAACCTGGTTGTGTAAATTATTTACGAGGCTGGCCAAGCTATTTACATCCCAGCGTTGCTGGGTGGATACTTTACCAATTACCACCTGTGCCTGCCAAAGCTCTACAATGTCTTCGGTATTTATTTGATAGGGCTGGTAGCTGGGATTATCGCTCACCAGGCTAACTTTAGATTTGGAACGATTATTCTTTACGATGCGTTTATATACAATACCTTCATTACGGCTTACAACAATATAAGCCATATCATTTTTCACTTCATCAATACCATTTATTTTTTCACCAACAATTACGCTACCGCTAGGGGTTGGCAACATACTATCACCCACAATTTCAAATGCACGGTACTGGCCCCCGCTTAACATGGGTAAGGTGAAAGTATTGAGTTCATCAATAAATTCACTATCTGCATAACTGGTTAAATAACCTGCTGCAGCTTTTACAGGCACAAAGTGGATGAGGTTCCTATCGGCAGTAGCCATCTTTTGTTGCCTGCGTTTTTGCAGGTAACTGCCTCCCTGGTTATTTAAATCTTTTAATAATAGCTCATCCAGCGTAAGCTTAAACATATCGGCTATTATTTCAAGCACATCTAATCGGGGGTCTGCTCTTTCTTCTTCATAGGCGCCTACTAACGATCTTTTGATGCCTATTTTTTGTGCAAACTCTTCTTGTGTCCATCCACGCAATTTGCGCAGGTATTTTAAATTTAAACCAGCTTGTGACATAACGGCTAATTTGATTAGCACAAATATACTAATAAATTTAGTTTAACAAAAAATATTTTTTTATTACCTATTATTTTGATTTTAAATCTTTAGTAAGAATTGAAAATAAATAACAACACCTACATATAATAACCATGTAATTTATGATATTCAATTATTTTGTTGTGTTTATTCAGGGCATTTACAATATCGCAGATCACTTATCTTTGCTTCAAATTAAAATGTAGCGTATGCAATTAGTTTTAGATTTACATAATTTATTGCGTTGGGCAATTTTATTGTTTGGTGTATGGACTGTGATAAATGGATTGACCGGGGTATTGAGTAAGCGCATTTTTACGCCTAAGGATAGCCGGATAAATTTATTATTTATGATTGGTTGTGATTTACAATTATTATTTGGCCTCATCCTTTATTTTTCAAACGGTTGGTGGGATAAAATGAAAGGTGGAATGGGAGAAGTGATGAAAAACAGTTATGACCGCTTTTTTACTGTAGAACATTCCTTAATGATGATTATTGCCTGGGTATTGGTACATATTGGCAGGAGCGCTGTAAACCGTGCAGGAACTGATGCAGCCAAACATAAAAAAATGCTACTGTTTGCCGGCCTTGCACTGTTAATAATTTTAGCCGCCATACCCTGGCCGTTCCGTACCGAAATAGCCCGTCCCTGGTTCAGGGGTTTTTAAGATTCAACTAAATATAATATGGCAAAAAAAAAAGAGAAACCCGTTATCTTAATAACTAACGATGACGATATTACCAGCAAAGGAATAAGAAGTATGCTGGAAGCAGTGAGTGATATTGCAAAAGTGGTGATTGTGGCACCCGATAAACCACAAAGCGGGATGGGCCATGCCATTACCATTGGCTCGCCTTTACGTATGAACCAGGTAAATTTATTTGGTGATGTGGAAGCCTGGCAAACAAATGGTACACCCGTTGACTGTGTGAAACTGGCAGTAGATAAAATCCTAAAACGTAAACCCGATCTCTGCCTGAGTGGGATTAACCACGGGGCCAATCATTCTATAAATGTATTATACAGCGGTACCATGTCTGCTGCCATGGAAGCTGCTATTGAAGGTATTCCGAGTATCGGCTTTTCTTTATTAGACTATAGCTATGATGCTGATTTTACGGTAGCCAAACAGGTAGTGCATAAGATTGTAAGCGCCGTTTTGGGAAAACAAATTCAAAAACATTTATTACTCAATGTAAATATTCCCAAATGTACCCCCGAAGAATTAAAAGGTATCCGTATTTGCCGGCAAGCTTATGCGAAGTATGATGAGGATTTCCTGGAACGAATAGACCCGCATCATAAAAAATATTTTTGGCTTACCGGTGAATTTAAAAATTTTGATAAAGGAAGGGATACAGATGTGTGGGCGCTTGATCATAAATATGTAAGTGTGGTGCCGGTTCAATTTGATCTTACCGATTATACCTTAAAAAAGAAACTGGAAAAATCAAAATTATTCTAATGAAAAAAGATAGTATCGGCCTGGGATTGTTATTGGGCGCTGTAGCACCTATTATTGGATTGTTTCTATTTAAAGCCTATAAGTTTGGCATATTCAGTTATAAGGAATTCTTTCAATTCCTGGTGGTAGAGCCAGGCTTTAGAACACTCTCTGTTGCCCTCTCTTTATCCTTGCTCTTAAATGCATTGATATTTACTGTTTTTATAAATGCACATAAAGATAATACGGCAAAAGGGATATTTATTTTTACCGCTATTTATGGCCTGGTAATCTTGCTCATTAAAACATTTTACTAAGTTTGATTTAACTAAATCATAGAAATTAATTAGCGATACGTTAACACGTATTGTTCTGTAAAAATGAGAGATTTGTATTGTTGATTTAAACAAGTAATTCAAGAATTTCTCATAAGCAGTTAGTTTTGGTAAACGAAGCCCTTAGTCTTAAGGGCTTCTTCTTTTTTAAGCACTATCCATTTTTTTTAAATTAGTTCTTATAAGTTTGCAAAGTGCAATTATTCTCAGGTACATCAAATATCATTATTACATGCAGTAACCGGTTATCTGCTTATTTACTTATGGAAGTAGAAGCGCTGGGTTTTAAACCCGCCCGAGTCTTTAAAACGGGGGTAGCTTTAAACGGTTCTTTAAGCGATTGTATTTGGCTGAACCTAAACCTGCGTTGTGCAAGCCAGGTACTCTTTTCACTCGAATTGTTTAAAGCCGGTAATGCAACTCAATTGTATGATCATTTACTTATCTATCCCTGGGAGAACATAATCCCATTGGGTGGTTATTTTTCTATAAGTAGCAATGTGAACAATGAAACCATTACCAATAATCTTTTTGCCAATGTAAAAGTAAAAGATGCCATTGCAGATCGTTTCCGTAATAAAGGATTTGAACGGCCCGATTCTGGCCCGGAGTTGAATGGTGTAGTTATTCATTTATATTGGATGGGAGATGAGGCCGAAATTTTTTTAGATACTTCGGGTGAAACACTTTCAAAACACGGTTACCGAAAAATTCCGGGTAAAGCGCCCATGCTGGAATCGCTGGCTGCGGCTACTTTACTGGCTGGTAAATGGGACCGTAATAGCCCATTTATAAACCCCATGTGCGGTTCGGGTACACTCGCCATAGAAGCAGCCTTGCTGGCTACCCGCAGGGTGCCGGGTTTGTTGCGTAGCAATTATTCATTTATGCATGTATGCGGCTACGATGAACAAATCTATAATGAACTGTATAAAAGAATAGAGCAACAAGTTACCGGGTTGCCGGGTACGGTAAAAATACTGGCAACCGATATTAGTACCGATGCCATTTCTATTTCAAAAATTAATGCCGGTATTGCGGGGGTAGAACAATATATTCAATTTGAAGAATGTGATTTTGAAGATACGGATTTGCCACCCGGAGAAGAAGGTGTTGTGTATTTTAACCCGGAATATGGCGACCGGCTGGGTGAAGAAGTGGTGTTACAAGCAACCTACAAAAGAATGGGCGATTTTTTAAAACAAAAATGTAAAGGCTACCTGGGATATATCTTTACCGGTAACCTGGAGCTTGCTAAAAAGATCGGCTTAAAACCAAAGCGGCGAATTGAATTTTTTAATGGTAAAATTGATTGCCGGTTATTGGAGTATGAATTATATTCCGGTAGTAGGGAAAAATAATTAAAAGATATTTTAAGCTATTAAATTACGAAAGTATTTTCTTTACTCCTGCAATTGCAAACTATCCTGTTGATTTTTTTTATCTTTTATTTCCTGTAATTTTTTCTTTCCTTTAAATAAGTCAGAAAGCTTGTCTGCATCTTTTCGGTAACTAAGCTGCACCCCCCAACGGTTTCGCTGGCCGGTTGTAAAATCGGTGCTGGTACGGTTAAAGCCTACCAGCCGTAAAGACCCATCAGTTCTCAGTAACCATTCCATACTTATGTCTGGTGTAAATAACCCACGCCGGTTTAAAAAATAAGGATTGTTATAATCTAAATTTCCACCCAGGTACACAATGAATTTTTTGCCGGGCATCAGTTTTAAACCGCCCCTTACATTTGCCTGCAGCTGGTTATTTGGGTATCGGGGATCGTAATTGGGATTGATATCAATATAAGAACTCACTACGCCATTGGTGGCTTTTTCTAACTCTCTGTTAAATGTATTGGTAAGCCACCCGCTAAGTATGGAGCCAATGGTGTTGGTAGCAAGGCCAATGGTGTTTTGCTGCGAAAAAAAGTTTTGTTCGTCAGAAATAAATGTATTGAATAAGAGCAGGCTTGCTACTTGCTTGTTCATTGTGTTCTCATCATTCTGAAAATCTGCCAGTCTTTTAGTAACAATATAATCTTTGCGTAAAGGGCTTCTTTCCGGCAGTTCAAATTCAAATGTTACCAAAGGCTTTTTTAAACTTCCGGATAAATGAGAAAGGATAATGATATCATCTTTTAAGCGTAAGCTACTGCCGGAAGAAAGGTTACTCATGTCAACATTCTTAGCGAGATATTCTGCATCCATATCAATAATGGCTAAGTAAGGGTCACCATTCCAGGTAATGGTACCGCTTTTTAATGTAAATGGCCTTTTAAAAAAAGTCTGAAAATTAAATGTGTATTCACCTTTACTTATTTCATACTGGCCTCTTATACTTAATGCTTCCCGGGTGCCTACCCGTATGTTTAACCTGCCATTGCCTTCTCCTTTTATTACATCTCCGGTTTCCTCATCTAATATTACATCTATCTTGCAACTGGGATTGGCTACAATATTCATGTTTACGGTAATGTTGGCTGCCTGCGTAATATTTTTTACGCTTTGCATTTCAGTACCAAATTTTACGAAATCAATATAATCAACGGCATTGCTTTCTTTGCTTTCGCCTGTTGGTAAATATATATGGCTACTGTCGAATATACCGGGTTGCCCGGAAATATTCATACGGATATCAGATACCGGCCCATCAATTGTCATAAGCGCACTCCCGATTACTTTTCCATAAAACTGGCTATTATCTTTTTTTGTAGTGTTGAGTAAAAGCATGTGTTGAGATTCTACCCGGATATTTTCAAATTCAAAATTTTTGAAAAAACGGTGATGGAGTTTGCCACTTACTGTTCCTTCATTGCCCAGTGTATCTTTAATGGTCGTTAACCCAAGGTCTATTACATCATCCCCAAAATTGATTGATTGGTTATTGAGCAGGTAAGTTACCTGGGTATAGGCTACTTTTAGCCTTCCATCTTTTATTTTTGATAACCCGGTGATGTATTGGTTTCCATTGTTACTGTATATCCTGATATTCCCGGTTGCTGTTCCGCTCAATTCACTAAATATAGAATTCATATATGGTGCTAATATCCCCAGGTTGAATTTTTCGGCATCAAAATTCATATCAACCTTTTTGCCCGTGGTATCTTTATAATTAAAATATCCCTGCAGTTTAAATTTATTGGCTTCATCATTGGCATTTGCAACAAAATTTATTAATCCATTATTGGTATTTACAATGGCATCAATATCGGTATGGCCAATATATTCCCCATCCAGGCTCAGGCTATCTGCCAGCCCTTTAAATTTAATGATGGGTGTTCCGGTAATATCACTGATGATTCCCTTGCCATTTAAAATTCCTTTTAAAGCAGGCCGTACAATTACAAAAGGTGCAAAATCATCAATGTTGATGTTTCTTAAGTTTGCTACAAGATGGGTTTCATCTGTAAGTTCATCCATTTCTGTTGAGAGTGCGATCTCCTGGTCATCATGAATAAATTTTACTTCGCTGGCATCTAAATATTTTTTTCTTAACGTAAGTTCACCGTCCTTTTCGAGGTTCCATTTTTTATTGTTTATTACAAAGGAAGAAGGGGAGAAGTGAAGCCTCACGCCATCACTCATTGTGTAAACGGTAGCATTTAATTCGGCGTTGTTTAATGTTTTACTTGCACGGGTAAGCACTTGTACAGATGATACATCATGATGTGCGGCTAATGTAATTTTAGAATTTGGAAAATAAAGGCTGTCATTCAGTTTGAACTGGTCTATCAATACATCAGCAAACAAGGTATCGTGGTTACCTTTCCCATTTAGCAGGGTATTGGTAAACAGCCTGCCATCATATCCAAACTGGGGTACCTGCGCCCTGATACTAAGTTCGTTGGTTTCAGATTTTAAACTGCCTTCAATGAGCGCATTATTAAAGCCCGTAAGTTTTTTAGAGAAGAGTGGCGTATAGCTATCGAACTGGTATGTTTGTACATGAAAACTAAAATCCTGGTTACTTAAATTGTTTTTAGGTTCTTTAAAATAAGAAGGGTAATAATTATATAAAAAGTGCTGGAATGCATTGGGCAGTTCCATAATCTTAAAGTTTCCTGAAATATTGGCTTCTATTTCATTTGAACGTAAACGCAATTGTTTTTGACCATCCTCTATGGTGGAGGTGAGTGACAGGGAATCGAAACGCATCTGATTGCTGTCTATCATGAGTGAAGCCTGGCTAATGCGGGCATTGCCGAGAAAATTATCAATATTATTCCCTGTAAAATTCAAGCTTAGCAAACCGGATAATGAAATATTATCTTTCATTAAACCAAGGTTCTTAAAATTGATATGTGTTACGTTGGCATTGGCTTGTATAACGGCTTCTTTTTGTGAAAGATCAATGGTGCCATATAATTCTTTTACCTGGATGTTAGGATCATTTATGGCAAAGTACCCATCAAATTTTCTTTTTGTGAACTTTCCATTCATCGTAATATTGCGATAACTGTAATGGTTATAATCAATCCTGCTGATGGTACCATCTATCGTTGCATCCAATGTTTTAAGGGTAAAACCATTTCCTATTATTTTAGTATCCACCGCAAGTATGCCCACATTGGGGTCTCTTAAAAAACGGCCCAGGTTAAAACCATTGGTTTGTATTTTACCGCTATAAACAGGGTCTTTTCCGGCTTGTAATTTCATGTTCATATCAGACTGTACTATGCCGAGGTTGGTATTAAATGTGCCATAGGTTACAAAATCGAGTGGGAAGCCGGTAAACCTGCCTTTGTAATGGATGGTTCCCAGGCTCTTGAAATCGGGAACAGCACTACGTTTTAATGCGGGAACCAAAACCGCAAGATCATTATAATTACTGGTAAGCTCATTGGCTTCAAGGTCTATAAATGTACTGTTGATATCCGGCAATCCATGCATGGATAAATTACCATTCAGGTAAGTAGGTCCCGATTTGATTTTCATATTGCGGGCAACAAAATTATCAATTGTGCCTTTTGCATGGCCGCCTAATTCAAATACCCGTTTCCATGTTTTTAATGCAGGTGCAAACAAGGCAATATCATCACTAAATAATATACTGTTCTTAAAATTCATTTCGAGGGTTACCTTATTTAAGAAACGGCTCATGTCATCATTAAAAGTATTATACCGCATCGCATAATAATCACCCAGCTTACTTTTATTGGTTTGCAGGTCCAGGTTATTAAAAACCATTTCATCGGGTGTGAAGCGCACATCGCTTTTTAATTTCTTAACCACTAAACCACATCGTTCATTCGCTTTTAACTGAATAGAAGCAGAAAGTGTATCATTTAAAAATTGCAGACCATCAATGGAGCCAGTAATGCCTGAAAAGAAAATATGCTGGCCATCAAACTTATCATTAAATTCAGGCCTTTCGGTTTCTTTATCACTTCTAAAGCTACCATTATCAACCGTAATTTTTTTTGAGCTTACAACCCATCCTGAATTATTCCATTTGAATGCTGAGATTACCGGTATCTTTTCTAATACTTCCCTGATATCGGGTTGGGGTGGCCTTTTGCCGGTAAAATTCGATTGCCAAAATTGTGGTTCGGAAAGATAGACCTCTTTAATGGCGACTCTTTTTGTATCAAAATTGATTGAGTCCATCAGCAGGTCGAATTTTTTGAGGGATGCTACCAGGCTTTGGCCAATCCAATAATCTGCTTTTGTAAAGTGGATATTGGTTAGGTGAATTTGCCTGAGGTCTATTTCCAGGTTTTGCTTTTTCTTTTTATTTGCATCTTTGGGTGGGGCAAAAAAATCAACCAGGAATTGATAATTCCATACTGAATCGGTGCGGTTCATATTGATGATCGCATCATCAAGCTGAATATTTTTAAGTGATATTTTATCTTTAAAAATAAACCAATCGTTTACATTTGTTTTAGCAGACCGGGCAAATAAAAGCGTGTCTTTTTTTTGATCTTCTATCAATAAACCTTCCAGGATAAGCTGATTAAAAAAACGAAATTTTACTTTATCTACACTCACTTTAGTATGTAATTTCGCCGAAAGGTTTTTGGCTACTTTTCCTACCACCCAGGTTTGTATGGCCGGTATTTGAAGCAATCCATAAAGCAGTAAGATAATAAGGACCAGGGTTAATAAAGCCCGTAATGATATTTTTGTAAATTTTTTCAGTGTGTTATTCAATTAGCTGTAAAAATAGCCAATAACAGGGCATCGCTAATGTTCGGCCAAAATTTTATATTATTATTTAATATCCCCGGGCATCATCATCTCCCCGGTGATCTGCCACGGCTTCTATTTTCTTTTTTTGAACAGGGTTTATTTTAATGAGTTCGGTACGGCCAATAGCGCTGCGTTGTTCAATGGTATAGCCCATATTCCTAAGCGAATCGGCTACGGCCGGCGAAAACCCCTTTTCGATGTACAGTATATCAGGCAGCCATTGGTGATGGAATTTTGGTTTGTTTACCGCATCATCAGCATTCATATTAAAATCAATAATGTTTACCAGCGATTGTATTACACTGGTAGGAATGGTAGTACCACCGGGTGTGCCTACCACCACAAATGGTTTATTGTTTTTTAAAACAATGGTTGGTGTCATGCTGCTGAGCATTCGCTTTCCGGGTGCAATGGCATTGGCTGCATTGCCTACTGCTCCATACATATTGGGTACTCCTTCTTTAATACTAAAATCATCCATTTCATTGTTCATGATAAAACCGGCACCAGCAATCACCACCCGGCTACCATAGCTTCCATTCAATGTAGTGGTAACTGATACGGCATTGCCTGCTCCATCAATGATGCTGATATGTGTTGTTTCTTCATGTTCCGGAATAAAACCGGCGCCAGTTTCTTTACTATTTCCTGCTTTACCGGGAACGTAATCACTCATGCGTTTTTGCAGGTAAGTGTTATCTAAAAGTTGTTTTACGGGAACCTGCACAAAATCTGCATCACCCATATATTGGGCACGGTCAGCAAAGGCACGCCGTTCTGCTTCTGTCAACAGTTGTACACTGGCTGCTGTTTGAAATTGCATGGCTTGTACATCTTTATTTTCAATCATCTTGAGTACCTGTTGTAAAATAATGCCACCGCTGGAAGGTAGCGGCATACTGATAATTTGATAACCTCTGTAATTGAATTGGATAGGATCCCTGAATTTTGCTTTATAATTTTTTAAGTCTTCCAGGCTAATGATACCAGCATTTTTTTTTAAGTCGTTTTGAATCATCCGGGCAGTAATGCCTTCATAAAACCCTTTTTGGCCTAATTTACCAATTCGTTTTAAGGTGGCTGCCAATTGAGGTTGTATCAATGTATCGCCAGCTTTCCATAAACCTTTTTTTACAAAAGCAACGGGTTCTTTGTTGAGTTCCATAAAATCTTTACGGGCACTGTTGAGAGATGCGGCTTCAGCTTTGGTAATTACAAATCCTTTTTCGGCAAGTTGTATGGCCGGGGCAATTAATACCGGCATTTTAAATTTTGCGTAGGGCAGTGCTGCAAAAAGGCCTGCTACGGTTCCCGGTACGCCACTGGCTTTATATCCCAATTGCGACATATCAGTAACGGCATTACCATCGGCATCTAAATACATATTTTTAAATGCAGCAGCAGGTGCAGTCTCTCTGTAATCGAGGCTAAAGTTTTTTCCATTTTTTAAATGTGCTACCATAAACCCGCCGCCACCAATATTGCCGGCACCGGGATATACCACGGCCAATGCAAATTGAGTGGCAATGGCAGCATCAATGGCATTGCCTCCTTTTTTTAAGATGCTTTCACCCACCTGGCTGGCTATGGTATGTGCAGAAACAACCGCAGCGCTCGAAACCTGAATGTCTTTTTGTGCTTTGTAGTGGTAAGGCGTAATTTGTGCTGTAACCAACAAACAATTTGAAACGAAAGCGATAATTAAGAAATAAAACTTTTGCCTCATATAAATGATTTTATACAAATTTATATTTTAATAAGTAAATGGTACTTGTAGAGGTAACCCATGCTCATATTTCAGGGAACCTGGCGCTTGCTGTATTTTATTTATCTTCATACTACTTTTACAAGCATGATAAAAATTGATTATCCCTTAAAGAAACCAGCAATCAAAAATGAAGATGGCAAAGAATATATTTTATGTGGAGTGCGTAAGCGTTGGGTTGTGCTTTCGCCGGAAGAATGGGTAAGGCAAAATTTTATACTATATCTCACCGGGATCCTTCATTATCCCTTATCATTGATGGCAGTTGAAAAAAAAATTACCATTGGCCAAATGCAAAAGCGGTTTGATATTGTTTTGTATGCTACCGCCACAGAACCCTTTATGCTGGTGGAATGTAAAGAAATGAATGTAGCCCTGGGTCCTGCTGTACTGGAACAGGCCATGCGTTATAATATTGGCATACAAGCGCCTTACCTTGTTATTAGTAATGGACTGTATATGGCAGCTTTTAAAAATGAGGCGGGCCAGTTTACCGAATTAAAATCATTGCCGGTATTTGAGTAATATTTAATTTTTTAAAACCTTTTCAAATAATTTAAAAATTCGTTTATACTCATCCATCCAGCTTGTAGGTTCCACAAAGCCATGGTCTTCCAGGGGATAACTGGCAAGCTCCCAATTTTCTTTTTTGAGTTCAATAAGCCGTTGTGTTAGTTCTACCGCATCCTGGTAATGTACATTTACATCTACCATACCATGGCAAATGAGCAGGTTGTCTTGTAAGCCACCGGCAAAATAAATGGGTGAACTTTGCCGGTAAGCAATACTATCTGTTACAGGTTCATTTAAAATGTTGGAAGTATATCCCTGGTTATAATTTGCCCAGTTAGTTACCGGCCTTAATGCAGCACCCGCTTTAAAGGTACCAGGTTGCGTAAATAAGGCCATGAGTGTAATAAAGCCACCATAAGAGCCACCATACAATCCAATATGATTTGGGTTTACACCATAATTTTTTACAAGAAAATCAATTGCATCCAAATGATCGGTTAGATCTTTACCTCCCATGTGCCTGTATATACCGGTTCTAAAATCCCTGCCGTACCCGGCGCTCGCCCGGTAATCAATATCCATTACGGTGTAACCCGCATCGCAGAGCATATTGTTGAACATATATTCTCTAAAATAAAGGCTCCACCATTTATGTGCATTTTGTAAATAGCCGGCACCATGAACAAAAAATACAGCAGGATGGTTTTTATTTGCTATTGCAGGTTTATACACACGGGCATAAATAGTTTGTCCGTCACGGGCAGTAAAAGTTACGATCTCAGGATCCCGCCAGGGGTAAGCTGCAAACTCGGCACTTTGTGCTTTAAAAGTAATTTGTTTTGCTTTTGTGCCTGCTTTATTGGGCTGTAAGTAAAGCTCCCAGGGCTTATTGGTATATGAATACAGGAAAGCAATTTGCTTTTCGTCCGGCGAAAGGACTACCTTATTGGCACCAGCCATTGCTGTGATCCTTTGTTTTTCCCCGTTGGCAATCTCTATTTTATAAAACTGTTGTTCGCCGGGATGTACTTCATTGCTGCTGATGTAATAATATTTCTTATCAGCACTTAAAATTGCATTTTGTACTTCATATTTACCTGAAGTAAGCGCCTTGCTATTTTTATTTTTTACATCTGCAATATAAATGTGGGAGTAGCCTGTGCTTTCCGATTGGTACCCAAAATGGTTTTCGTCAATCCATTCTAAATTGTACATACCCGGGCCGCCAATCCAGGCGTCATCGTGCTGCCGGTTGATGAGTTCTAATTGATTGTTTTGTTTATTCCATAATGCAAGCCAGCGGTCTTTATTATCTTTTGCCCAAATATTGAGCACTAAATAAGTACCTCCGGGTGACCATGCATAGTTTACCACCGAAACATCTCTCTTAGCATTTAATTTTTTTAATTGTTCATATTGCAAAGGGTAATTTTTTACATATTCGGGAATGTCTCGCATACCGGGTAAGGTATCGGGATGAATTAGGTATAAGGTATCATCTTGCCGGTCGAAAATATAAAATTGAGTTGAGCTTTCATGGCTTCCAACTTTTGTGCGCCCGTTAATGGTTTCGCTGTACCCGCTTTCAGTAACAAATTCGGGAATTATGGTACGGCGGGATGGCGCTGTGATACTGAGTTGATAACCGATATACCGACCGGTAGGATCAATACTTAGTTGTTGAACCCGTTTATCGCCTATATAAATACTCCTGGTTTCTTTTTTATTGGTAGCTTTTAAATATTTTTCAGTTGACTCTTTTTTCTCTTTACGTTCTTTTAAAATTTCAAATATGGAGAGTTGGTCTTTGGCTAACCATTCATCCTGCGATATGGTTTCCTTCTTGTCATTTTTTGCAGGCTTGTTTGTGCTACCCGTTTTCAGGTTGCAAAGTTGCTTTGTTTCGCCGCTGGCAATATCCCATGCATATAAATTAAGGTCCCGCTGGTAAATTATTTTTTTATCATAAAAGCTAAACTGTACATTGTACTCCCATTCCTGTGTTTCTGTAATACGGATTGTTTTGTTTTTAATTAAATCGTTATAATATACATCGCCAAGTTTATTAAATACATAAGCTGTTCTGGCATTATTATAAATTATTGTGGCAGTATTCACAATCTCCTGCTTTTGGGATGCGGCTACTTTCTTTGGATTTATATCTGTGATACTGATGCAATAAAGCGAATCAGCAGGTGCTGCACCGGGGTTCCAGTAAAAATATAATTTTTGATCGGTACCCCAATAAGGCTCTGACGGTGAAGCCCCGATCCACTTAGGGTCACGCATTATTTTTTCTACCGTTAAAGTGCCTTGCTGGGCTTGTACGCCCAGGTATAGAAAAAGGCATAAGCCCGCCGCTAACATTTTCATCTTACTTTATTTGCAATGAGTGATAAATATATTGAGAATAAAGCAAACGAAAAAAGCAGGTAAACAATAATATTTTTTTCTGTTAATGGCTTGTAATAAACTTGCTTATGACTTAAAATCTCTTTGTACAATTTTTTTTACTATAAATAATTGTATTTATTTATGTGTTTTCCTTTTACATTTGTAAGTTCAATACTAACCCGGATGTGGAATAAAAATAACCTGAGTGTCAAAACATATTAATAAGGTAACTGCAATAGGCTTATTCGTTGCCCTTGGAATTATTTATGGTGATATTGGAACTTCACCTTTATACGTATTCAACTCTATCATAAAAGACCGGTTGGTAAATGAGGAACTTATATTAGGTACCTTATCATTGATCATCTGGACGCTAACCATACTTACTACTATAAAATATGTAGTATTGGTTCTCAGGGCCGATAACCGGGGAGAAGGTGGTATTTTCGCTTTATATGCATTGGTTCGCCGCAGGCGAAAATGGCTGGTAATACCCGCCATGATTGGGGGTGCCGCCTTACTGGCAGATGGCATTATTACCCCTCCCATTACCATCACTTCTGCAGTAGAAGGTTTAAAAGAATTACCTCGCTTTGCAAGTATGGAACAAAATACTATTGTAATCATCGTGCTGGCCATCATTGGTATTTTCTTTTTCTCACAACAATTTGGAACCCATTCCATCGGCCGGTTATTTGGCCCGGTTATGATGATTTGGTTTTTGATGATGGCGGTGTTGGGATTGATTCATATTTCTGATGATTTCTCGATCCTGCATGCATTAAATCCTTATTATGCACTACACTTTTTATTTAATTATCCCGAAGGTTTTTGGTTGCTGGGCGCCGTTTTCCTCTGTACTACGGGTGCAGAAGCATTGTATAGCGACCTGGGACATTGCGGCCGGGATAATATTCGTGTATCATGGGCTTTCGTAAAAATTTGCTTATTGCTCAATTATTTTGGACAGGGCGCCAGTCTATTAAAACATCATAATGGTAAATTACTTACCAGCGATGTAATTTATGCCGATGGCATCAATGCATTTTACGACCTGATGCCGCAATGGTTTATCATTCCCGGTGTGCTTATTGCCACAACAGCGGCTATTATTGCCAGTCAGGCAATGGTATCGGGTTCTTATACCCTCATCAATGAAGCCATGCGATTAAATCTTTGGCCAAAGATGCGGATCAATTATCCTTCAGAAGCCAAAGGCCAGCTTTTTATTCCCGGCATCAATTTATTGTTGTTTTGCGGATGTACCGGCGTAGTACTTTATTTTAGGGAATCGGCCAGGATGGAAGCGGCGTATGGATTAGCGATCATCACCACCATGATCATGACCACCATTTTATTCGCCAACTACCTGGTGATACACCGAGTAAAATCCATCATCGTTTATTTTTTCCTTGCTTTTTATCTCACAGGAGAATTGGGTTTCTTACTGGCATTGATGGATAAGTTTAAGCATGGGGGATATATCACCCTCATGATTGGGTTAGTGATGTTTAGCATTATGTATGTATGGTTCCGCTCCCGCAGAATTAAGAACAGGTATGTGGAATTTGTAAGAGTAGATGAATACATCCCTAAATTAGAAGAGCTGAGTAACGATTCCTCAGTACCAAAATATGCAACACACCTGGTATATCTAACAAGCGCTAACAGCTATCGTGAAATTGAGCATAAGATCATGCATAGCATTTTAAATGGAAAGCCCAAGCGGGCCGATATTTATTGGTTTGTTCACGTAGATACTTTAGACGATCCCTACACTTCGGAATATTCTGTAAACCACATTATCCCCAATGATATCATTCGGGTAGAATTTAAACTGGGCTTTAGAGTACCACCACGCATTAACCTGATGTTTAAAAAAGTGGTAGAAGACCTTGTTGCCAACAAGGAAGTGAATATTATGAGCCGGTACGATAGCCAGCAAAAAAATAATGTAGTGGGAGATTTTCAATTCATAGTATTGGAAAAATTCTTAAGCCAGGATAATGAACTTCCTTTTTTTGAAACCATTATCATGCGCATGTATTTCTGGCTAAAAGCCTGGAGTGTGAGTGAAGAAAAAGGCTTTGGCCTGGAACAAAGTAATGTGGCTATCGAGAAATTTCCATTGGTGGTAGCACCTGTTAGTAAGCTTAAGCTAAAAAGGGTGTACGAGAATGAAGAAGAACATTAATACCCGGGCATGCAAAACATAAATGCACAAAACCTGTATCAGCAATTAAAAAATGAAGAAAATATTTTGCTGATTGATGTGCGGGAGCCACATGAACACCAGCAGTATAATATTGGTGGTAAATTAATCCCCATGAGTACGGTAATGCAAAATACAGGTGAAATACCGAATGACAGACCCGTAATTTTTTATTGCCAAAAAGGGATTCGCAGCGCCATCGTCATTCAAAGGTTACAGGAAAAGTTTGGGTATAATAACCTGCTGAACTTAACCGGCGGTATAGAAGCCTGGCAAAAAAAATATCCAGGTCCATTCGTTTTATAAAACCGGCAATCCGCTATAAGTCCATTGCAATCCACGATGAATGATTATCTTTATTGATAACGATTTTTTTACTTGAATCATACATTACTTTATATAATAGGCGGCTATCTTGTGTTAGTGGCATTAATTTACCTTTTACAGGAACGGTTTATTTTTAAACCTGAAAAATTAGAGCCCGATTTTAAATATGAGTATGATGCCCCCTTCAGTGAATTAAATTTTGATGTGGAGCCCGGTGTTCGCATCAATGGGTTGCATTTTACAACAATCAATCCGCTGGGCCTTATTCTTTATTTTCATGGCAATACCCGGAGTATAAAGGGCTGGGCAAAGTATGCCAAAGATTTTTACCGGTATAACTACGATGTAGTATTGGTTGATTACCGGGGTTTTGGCAAAAGTACCGGTAGGCGTAGCGAAACAGATATGCTAAAGGATATGCAATTTGTATATGAAAGATTGGCAGAGCAATATGGAGAAACTCATCTTATTGTGTACGGCAGGAGCCTGGGCAGTGGCTTTGCTACCAAAGTGGCAAGTGATAACAATCCCCGTTACCTCATTTTAGATGCTCCTTATTTTAGTTTTACAAAAGCGATAGAACGTTTTTTGCCCTTGCTGCCGGTACGCATCATCTTAAGGTTTCATTTACGCACAGATATTTGGATTGGGAAAGTAAAATGCCATACCTATATCCTGCATGGTACCAAAGACCGCTTAATTCCTATCAGCAACAGTGAAAAATTACAAGCCATCAATCCAAAAAAAATTACATTAATACGCATCGTAGGCGGAAGGCATAATAACCTGCCTACGTTTAATGAATATCATAATTTCATCAGGGATATTTTAAAATTTTAAGTAGCAGGGAATGATAAAGAGGATCATTAATATTATAGTAGTTTTATTGTTTATTTATATTGTGGTTGGCGTGCTTTTATATTTTATTCAAGACCGATTTTTATTGCATCCTAAAAAATTAAAAAAGAAATATCGCTTCGCTATTACTGTCCCGCACCAGGAACTTAATATACCCGTAAATCAAGAAGATACAATTAACATCATGAAATTTTTACCAGCCAGCAATAAGCCCAGGGGCGTGGTACTTTATTTTCATGGAAACCGTGAGAATATTGAGCATTATGTAAAATATACAAATCGGTTTACCAGCCGTGGTTATGAAGTGTGGATGGAAGATTATCCCGGTTTTGGAAAAAGTACCGGCGATATAAGTGAAAAAAAATTATACGACCAGGCCAGGCAAATAAGAACATTAGCAGCTTCACGCTTTTGTAATGATAGTGTAATAATTTATGGAAAATCTTTTGGTACCGGTATTGCCGCTTATACCGCCCGTTTGCAGCCTGCTAAAATCCTGGTATTAGAAACACCTTATTACAGTATCCCATCTTTATTTGGCCACTATGCATTCATGTATCCTGCCGAAGTAATGAGCAATTATTCTATCCCTACTTATCTTTTTATACAAAATTTAAAAACGCCCATTATTATTTTTCATGGCACAAATGATGAAGTGATCCCACTTTCACAGGCTTCCCGGTTAAAAGAAATGCTAAAACCCGGTGATCGGTTTATTGAAATTGAAAATGGCAGGCATAATAACTTAGTAAGTTTTCCGGTATATGGGCAGGTGATGGATTCTGTTTTAAGCCTTTAAACTTCGGCAAGGGTCACCTTTTTTTTGGTAACATTCAAGCTGTATTTTACTCCAATTTTTAAAGCTGCATTTTCTTTATTGTGGCTTACAGGAAAATTAAAACAAACGGGTACTTTTAATTCCTGTGTGTATGAATGTAATATTTCATCTATCGTTTTTCCAAATGGCCGGTCGGTATCTTTGATGTCTGTAAACCCTCCCAGCACAAGTGCTTTTATTTTTTTAAACTTACCGCTTCGTTTCAATTGAAGCAGTAACCTGTCGCTGCTATAAAGGTATTCGCCAATATCCTCGATAAATAATATGCATTGATCGGTATTATAATCAGAAGGGGTACCAATCATATTGGCAAGCAGGGTAAGGTTGCCGCCAATGAGTTTTCCTTCTGCTTTACCTGTGTTGTTAAATGGATGCGGGTTACAGGAATATTTATTTTTTTTACCGGTGAGCGCTTTTTTTAAGGATAAGATATATTCATTTTTAAAACCTTCATCATTAAAAGCCGCAGCCATGGGGGCATGTAAAGTGGCAATGCCCATTTTACTAAAAAGATGTGTATGTAAAACAGTAATATCGCTAAAGCCGATGATCCACTTAGGATTTTTTTCTAATTTTTTAAAATTTAATTGATCAATGATGCGGCTAACTCCATATCCGCCACGGCCACAGAGTATGGCTTTAATAGAAGGGTCGTTGATCATTGCCTGCATTTCATCTCTTCGTTCTTCATCCGTTCCGCTAAAATAATTTTTAGAATTACTGCCCAGGGTTTTTCCTACCATTACCTGGAAACCCCAGTTTTGCAGGGTTTCTATACAGGTTTGTGCTTTTTCATAAGCCATATACCCGGCAGGACAGGTAATACCAATGGTATCATTTTTTTGTAAATAAGGAGGTATTAAAATCATAGCGCTGTTTTAAAAAAGGCTCAATAATATTTATGTAAATATCCGGCAAAGAAAAAATAAAAAGTATAATAAAAATAGCAAACACAATTTTATCTTTAACTTTAGCCTATTGATTGCTTCAATATGAGGGATAATAACAATTCCAATATAAACAGGAAGATTAATGAATTAAAGTACCAAATTAGCAGGTACGAGGATCAAACAGCCTATAAATCCCTGTTTTTTATTTTATTTCCATCCCTTCAAAATTTTATTTTCACTATTTTAAAATCAAGGGTGTGGGCCGAAGAAATAGCATCAGACTTAATGATGGATGTATGGATTAAACGGGAAAGGCTCCAGGATATTGAAAACCTGAAATTATACCTTTTTGTAAGTGCCAGGCATGCTGCTCTTGCCCGCCTAAAGCAGGAAAATAAAATAGATGTTTTTTCATTGGATGAAGTAGAAGTAGAATTTATATCAGATTATATCAATCCTGCCCAGGCATCAGAATGTACGGAACTGGAATATAAAATTGCAAAAACAGTAAAAGGCCTTCCGCCTGCTTGCCAGCTTATTTATAAACTCGCCAAAGAAGACCGTTTAAAGTATAAAGAAATTGCCGAAATACTCCACTTGAGTGTAAAGACAATAGACAATCAACTCGCCATTGCCTTAAAAAGAATTGCAGAAGTCATCGGCACGCATAAAAAAATATTTCCTTAGCCTTAGGGGATTTTCTTTTAAAAGTACTCTCTATCTATAAGGACTATGAGTAATGACCGTATTTGGATGCTATTGACCCGGAAACTTTCGGGTGAAGCCACTCAAACAGAGTTGGAAGAACTATATGCTATCCTGACTGTTCATCCGGAACAACTCCACAGTATTGAAGAAATTACTCAATTGTGGAACCAGGTAACTCCACAAGACACTGATTTTATGGAAGCAACATTCCTGGCTCATGTAGAAAGAATGAAAAGCCGGGGCATCATCTTAAACACCGACGAACCGGTTTTGGATGAAAATGAAATTGAAAAAGTAAAATCAATTTCTGCCTGGAAAAAATTTCGGATAGGCATATTTGCTACACTCGCCATCATCATCATATTTGCAGGCTGGTCCTTACTACATTCTAAAAATATTACAGATACTCAATCCATCGCAACAAAAACAAAAGAAGTTAAAACCTTAAATGGAACCAGGACGAAAATAATTTTACCGGATGGCAGCCATGTATGGTTAAATGCAGGAAGCAAACTAAATTACCAAAAAAAGTTTGATGCGAATGTGAGAGAAGTTTTTCTTTCCGGCGAAGCCTATTTTGATGTAGTTCATAATGCAAAAAAGCCATTCATCATTCATACTGCAACCATCAATATTAAAGTATTGGGTACCCAGTTTAATGTAAAAGCTTATGATGACGATAAAATAACTGAAACCAGCCTCATTAAAGGAAGTGTGGAAATATCTTTGAAAAAGAATGCTTCAAAAAAATACATCTTAAAGCCCAATCAAAAATTGGTCTTGCTAAATGAAATATTGCTTGATGGGGATATGAAAGTAAAAAGTACACATAAAGATTCAGGCGATATAGCAATGTATGCCCCACAAATAAAAGAACTCACATATTTAAAAAATGATAACAATACGAATGTAGAAAGTAGCTGGACAAGAAACATTTTATCTTTTGAAGATGAGCCTTTTTATGAAGTAGCCAAAAAACTGGAGCGCTGGTATGATGTAAGTATCATTTTTGAAAACAAACGCTGGGAGCATCAATATATGAGTGGCGCTTTTGAAAATGAAAACCTGGCACAGGCTATGAATGCGCTGAAATTTACAACTGGTTTTAATTATAAACAAGAAGGGAATACGATCATTATATATTAATAAACTATGCCAATACGATTATTTATGAATTTAAAATATAAATATGGTTAACGCCATGTAATTAACTTACTTCCATTAGATTAAATCAAGTATTTAATTTAGTGGCCGGTTCTTCAAATAAAATTGTTATATTGTTATTACTAACTACCAAACACAAAACTGATAATGAAAAAAGCTAAAACAATTGCAATGGCGCTCAGTGAAATCAAGAAGCCATTACTCATTATGAAACTAACATTACTTTTTATGATCGTCTGTACCATGCAATCCATGGCAGGCTCCGGTGCCAATGCACAAACAGTATCTTTAAGAGCTGAAAATAAAGAAATCGGAAAAGTACTTTCTGCCATACAAAGGCAGGGTGACTTCCGTTTTGTGTTCAACAGCAGGCTTGCAGATATGAATAAAAAAGTATCTGTTGAGTTTAAAAATGTTGACATTACAAATGTGATGCAACAATTATTTTCAGGAACCAGCCTTACCTATAAAGTGCTGGACAATAACCTGGTTGCTATCCGTTCTGTAAATCCTGCGGAAGCAGATATTGAAGTTACGGGCCGGGTAGTAAACGATGCCGGTGAGCCTGTACTCGCTTCCATTACTGTAAAGGGCAGTAATAGGGGAACCACTTCAGGCGTAAATGGTAACTTTAGTATTAGTGTACCCGAAAATGCAGTACTGATTGTTTCTGCAGTAGGGCATAATACCGTAGAAGTTGCAGTAAATGGCCGGCAGCAAATCACCATCACATTAACCCGTTCAGATAAAAAAATGGACGAGGTCGTAGTGATTGGTTATGGTACTGCAAATAAAAGAGACCTTACCGGTTCTATTACAAAAGTTGCAGGAAGTGAAGTAGCCGATAAACCAAACACAAACCCCGTTGCATCTTTGCAAAGTAAAGTGGCAGGGCTTAGTGTGGTAAATAGCGGTACGCCGGGGCAGGCACCCGATATTCGTATCAGGGGTACCAACAGCCTGGGCGGAAACTTAAAACCTTTATATGTAGTAGATGGTATTTTTAATGATAATATTGATTTCTTAAATCCCGCTGACATTGAGTCTATCGAAATTTTAAAAGACCCTTCTTCACTTGCCATCTTTGGGGTAAGAGGGGCCAATGGCGTAATTGCTGTAACCACTAAAAAAGGTAAAGCAGGCCAAACTACGATCAACTTTAATAGTTCTTATGGATTTAAAAAACTGGTAGATAAAATTAAATGGGCCAATGCCAGCGAATTCCAAATGTTGTTTGATGAAGAAAAAACAAATGATGGAACCATCACTTCATCTCCTTTTGATTATAATTTATGGAATGCCAATACCGATTGGATTGATGCTGTAACCCAAACCGGCACCTTTAGCAGCAACAACGTAAGTTTAGCAACCGGTAGCGATAAGAATAAATTTTACATTGGCCTGGGTTATGTAGTAGAAGAAGGAATAATTAAAAGAGAAAAACTAAAAAAATACCTGATCAATGTAAGTGATGAAGTGAAAGTAAAACCCTGGCTTAAAATGGGCTTCAATTTAAACATCAATAAACAAGATAACCCTTATGGTGCATCCTGGGTATTGGATGCTGCCCGTAAAGTATTGCCACAAGTACCTGGAGGTACCAAAACGGTTTATACTAAAGACCCATATTCATTAGATAGCGCTAATTATAATTTATATTATGCCTTGCCATCCATCCAAAATTCAGGCGTAATAAATCCATTGCTTATTTTAGAAAATGAATGGGATAAAACCATTAGCCAGGAATATAGAACCGTGGGTAATGTATTTGCTGAATTTACATTCCTGCGCAACTTTACTTTCAGAACTGCATTTTATGCTGATATGAGCAATGTAGATACCAGGGTTTATACCCCTTTATATAATGCATGGGATGCAGAAGGAAATAAACCTTACTTAGAAAGTTACAGGACCCGGGTAAATGAATCGAACTTAGATTATAAAAAATTCCAAACCGATAATATTTTGACCTGGAAAGGCAGGTTTGCACAAAATCATAATTTAACGATGATGACCGGTTTCACCACTTTTGATGATCGTTATGCAGGCCGTTTTGCCGGCGTAGCACAGAGTGCAACGGGTAATGCAATACCTAACGATCCTCGTTTCTGGTATATTACGAATGGTTTTGAAGACAGGACAACCGCAACCAATAGTTCTGGCCAAAGAAGATGGACTACAGCTTCTGTTCTCTTGCGTGGTATTTATAATTACCAAAATAAATATTTCTTAAATGCTTCTTTACGCTACGATGGTACATCTGCATTCCCTAACAACACATGGCAACCTTTCTGGGCTGTAGGTGCTGCATGGGAAGTAACTAGGGAAAAATTTATGGAAAATCAAAAGACATTTGATTTCTTAAAGATTAAAGCATCTACTGGTATATTAGGAATTCAAAACAGGGGTAATTACGATTATCCTGCTTATCCATTGCTAACTACTGGTGGGGGTGTTCCTTTTGGTAATAATACATATACCGTAGCACAACCTCAATACAATGCTGATAAAGACCTGCATTGGGAAAAAAACAGGGCGATAGAAGCAGGGTTTGAATTAGAATCATTTCAACGCAGGCTGCATGTAGATGCGGTTTATTATAATAAGAAAACAACCGATTTACTTGCTTATGTACATAATATCGGTTCTTTTGATGCCTTACTTAACCAGGGCTCTATCCGAAACAACGGGGTAGAATTAAGTGCAAGCTGGAGGCAACCCATTAACAAAGATTTTGAAGTATCTGTGTCAGGAAACTTTACAACATATAGTAGTAAAGTATTAGAATTGGCTAATAATGGCACACCTATTATAAACAATGCCTCCATTATACAAGTTGGTGCTCCCGTTGGTGCATTTTACGGATATATTGTAGAAGGTATTTATCAATCTTATGCCGATAAATTAGCTTCTCCTGTAAATACCGATTTCTCCTACGGGCCCGGTGATTTTAAATATAAAGATGTAAATGGTGATGGAGTTATCAGTTCTTTAGACCGTACTATTATCGGTGATCCTACACCAGATTTTGCGTATGGTGGTTCTGTGAATTTAAAATACAAAGGTTTCGATGTGGGAGTTGATTTTGGTGGCGTATATGGAAATGAAATTTACCGCATGTGGGGTGGTACTGAATCTCCATTCCAAAGAGTAAATTATCCCCAGTTTAAAATTAATCGTTGGCATGGTGCAGGCACTTCTAATTGGGATCCTATTTTAGGCCAGGGCCACAGGATCAATTACGAATATTCTACGTATGGTATTGAAGATGGAAGTTATTTCCGCTTAAGAAACATACAAGCTGGATACAATTTTAGCAATGCACTTATTTCTAAAATCAGGTTGAAGAGCCTGAGATTATTTGCCAATGTGCAAAACCTGAAAACCTGGAAAAATAACCTGGGTTATTCACCCGAATTTGGTGGAGATGGATTGCAGTTTGGTGTAGATAGAGCGGGCAATGCGATTCCCATGGTAACAACCTTTGGTATCAATGTAAATTTTTAAACAGACCATTCAAATTTTAAATATGAAAAAAATAATAAATTTTAAAAGTATTCTTTTCCTGCTCCTGGTAATGGCAACGATGGGCAGTTGTAAAAAGTTCTTAGATCAAAAACCATTTGGTGCCACCATTGATGATTTAAACCAGGGTGGTATTGAAGCTGAAGTTTTTGGCTGTTATAGTTATATGCGAAGCAATACAGGTTTCGTAGGAATTTCCTGGCTGGCTTTTCATGATTTCCGGTCAGATGATTCTGAAAAAGGAAGTGATCCTTCTGATGGACAGGAATGGGTTGCACCCTTTGATAATTTTCAATACGTAAAAAATATATGGGCAAATGATGTGTATTGGGAAAACCATGTGCAATTAATAAACCTGGCTAATATTGCCATTGCAAAAGCAGATTCATTGGGCGCTACAGATGCTACTACTATGGCAAACCTGGGTGAAGCCCGGTTTTTCAGGGCCTTCTCATATTTTGATATGGTTCGTACATATGGTGAAGTTCCTGTTTATCGTACACCTACCAGTTCCGCCAATGATTTATGTGTTACAAAATCTACCATTCCTCAAGTGTATGCACTCATTGATGAAGACCTTAGTTTTGCTGAAGCAAACCTGCCTGCAAGCTGGGGAAGCGCCTATGAAGGCCGTTTAACAAGTGGTGCAGCATTGGCATTACATGCAAAAGCACATTTGTATCGCCAAAACTGGGCTGCTGCTTTAGGTCTTTGTCAGCAAGTAATGGCTCGTCCCCAATACGGTTTATACAGTCCTTATTACATGATATTTAAAGATGCAGGCGAAAATTGTAAAGAGTCATTATTTGAAGTACAAGCTTATGTAAGCCCTGATGGTTCTAAAGATTTGGGTTGTGAGTTTGCCACTACGCAAGGTGTAAGAGCTTCACAAGCTTCAGGCTGGAACCTGGGCTGGGGCTGGAATACACCTACTGATAATTTAGTAAATGCGTATGAACCCGGTGATCAAAGGAAACCATCTACTATACTTTTCTCAGGCCAGTCTGATGATCCAACTTATGGCGGATATGGAAGAACATTGCCTGCTGATGTAAGTAATGGCGGTCCTTTACCCCGTAAATACTGGAATAAAAAAATATATGCTGATCCTGCTTACCGGGCTTCTACAGGAATGAGCGATAATCCCCGTTGGATTAATAAAAGGGTTATCCGCTTTTCTGATGTGGTACTGATGGCAGCAGAAGCAAGTAACGAACTGGGGCAGGGTGCTACCGGAATTGATTGGCTCAATGATGTAAGAAGCAGAGCCGGGCTCAGTGCAAAAACCTATACTACCAAAGAACAATTGAGAGATGATATTAAACATGAAAGAAGAGTAGAATTTGGTGTAGAAGGAGAAAGATTCTTTGACCTGGTACGCTGGGGCGACGCAGAAACAGTTTTGGGCGGTATGGGTTATACGCATCGTTGCAGGTTCTATCCTATTCCTCAAAAAGTAGTGGATGCATGTCCAGGAGTTATTCAACAAAACCCAGAATGGTAATTCTTATTCAATTTAAAAAAATTAAAATGAAAAAATTAATTCAATCAATGTTCGCAGCAACCGCATTCATTTTCTTGCTGGTAGGTTGCCAAAAAATGGACAGGCCTGCGTTGGGCGATTATCCTCAGGACGTAAATGTTCCCGGCGGCCCTTTAAAATTCTTTGCCGCTTTTGATGGTACCAGTCCCGATCCGTTGCGGAATGCTGTGGATAGTATCCGGGCAAATTTTGCATCCTCAAATCCTTATACAACTGTAGATGGAATAAATGGTAAAGCGATGCAAAGTGTAGATAAAAAATTCATAAAGTATCAAAAACCCAACGATTGGGCTTCTACTTCAAAAAGCTTTACAATCTCGTGCTGGTATAAAAAAGACGGGCAAACAAAGAATAATGCTGGTGGCAATGGCCCCGAATATATCATGAGCTTTAAATCTAATAACGGCCATTGGTCGGGTGGAAGTTTCCTGCTAATGTTAGAAGGAAACAATGCTGCTTGTGCCGTAAAAGTAATGGTGGTAGATAAAGATATGCACGATGCCTGGTTTACCTGGGAAGGCGGAAACACCATTCCCGGTTTATTAGACAATCAATGGCACCACTTGGTAATTGTGTACGATAATACTTCCAGTACAATGAAATTATATATTAATGGCGTTCAAAACAGTGTGGTTCCATCATGGGGCGGGCATGGCGATATTAATATGAGTGATGCAGCCATTAGCGAAATGAGAGTAGGAGCAGGCCCTCAAAATAATTTTGATAGTGATGATTGGTTATCCTCTTCTCTAAAAGGTTCTATTGACCAGTTACGCTTATATGGAGTAGCGCTTACTCAAAGTGAAATAAGTGCTTTGTACACCAATAAAGAGTAATGGATACCAGTAACTTTTTTTAAAACAGGATTCGATTTCGAGTAATTAAGAAGGGCTGGTTGCTACAAGCTGCCAGCCCTTCTTATATAATAGTCATTATTTAAATAAAAGATTTTCCGGTAAGGAAAAATATTCCACATGAAAAATAAAATTTCTCATATAGGGTTTTTGTTGATAGCGGCATTATCTCTTTCTGCCAGTTGTTCTAAAGAAAAAACAGGGCCGGTAACACCTCCGGATCCTCCCCTTAGCAATGAAGTAGATTATTGGCTTACCCGGGGTGATAAAATTTCATTGCTCGAAAAACAAAATACCGTTTTGGGGTTTGCTGAAGTTGCTAATGGATTTACCAATATTATGGTAGATTCTGCAGTTACTTATCAAACCATTGATGGGTTTGGTTTTACATTAACGGGTGGAAGCGCACAACTCATAAACAGTATGGGAGCTACAGAAAAAAACAATTTGCTTACCGATCTATTTGGTCCCGGTGGGATAGGAATCAGTTATCTCAGGGTAAGTATTGGCGCCTCCGACCTAAGTGCATCCGTATTTAGTTACGATGATATGCCTGCAGGCCAAACAGATCCCAGCCTGGCAAACTTTAGTTTATCTGAAGACCTAAACCACCTGGTACCGTTGTTACAAAAAATATTAACCATCAATCCCAATATTAAAATATTGGGTTCGCCCTGGAGCCCGCCCGTGTGGATGAAAGACAATGGAAGCAGCATAGGTGGCAGTTTACAAACCCAGTATTATGATGTGTATGCAAAATATTTTGTAAAATATATACAGGCCATGGCAGCGCTCAACATTCCGATTGCTGCCATCACAATACAAAACGAACCCCAGCATGGGGGCAATAACCCCAGCATGATTATGACTTCAGCGGAGCAAGCTAATTTCATTAAAAGTAACCTGGGCCCGGCATTCCAGGCAGCATCAATCCCTACTAAAATTATTATTTGGGATCATAATTGCGATAACCCCGGCTATCCTTTAAGTATTTTAAATGATGCTACTGCCAGGACTTTTATAGATGGTTCGGCGTTTCATTTATACGCCGGTGATATCAGCGCACTTTCTACTGTGCATGATGCTTATCCCGATAAAAACATTTATTTCACTGAACAATGGACTGCTGCGAATGCTGCTTTTGATGGCGACCTGAAATGGCATATTAAAAATGTGATCATCGGGTCTATGCGCAACTGGAGTAAAGTTGCATTAGAATGGAACCTTGCCAACGACCCCAATTATGGGCCACATACACAAGGCGGTTGTACTGAATGTAAAGGGGCACTCACCATCAGCGGATCAGGTGTAGTGAGGAATGTTGCTTATTATATTATTGCACAGGCTTCCAAATTTGTACCCCCGGGTTCTGTGAGGATCAGCAGTACCTCTGTTGGGAACTTGCCTACTGTTGCATTTAAAACCCCGGCGGGTAAAAAGGTACTCATGATATTAAATGAAGGCAGTACCCCTCAATCTTTTAATATAAAATATAAAAACAAATGGGTAACGCCTACTTTACCTGCAGGGTCTGTGGGTAGTTTTGTATGGTAGTGTATGTGTACAATAAAAATTATGATTCATTAAAATAGATTCACATGAAAAAAGCAGGGATATTTTTGGCTGGCATTATTATTTTTTCTTGTTCACCACAAGAAAAAAAATTGAATGAAGAAAAAAAAGCTACGACTGAAAATGATTTTTCGGCCATTGGGAAAAAAGTAATTTCTTTTACCACAGCCGATAGTACAAACTTTCGGCTTACGGCTACAGATACTCTTGAATTTTCTCCCATGAGCCAACCAGTTGAAAGCGATATTACTGTTTTTGTAGATCCCGGTAAATCATTTCAATCATTTTTTGGAATCGGGGCAGCCCTTACCGATGCTTCTGCAGAAACATTTTATAAGCTCCCTAAAGAAACTCAACAGGAATTATTAAAAGCTTATTTTGATAAACAATCCGGTATTGGATATACGGTAGCCCGAACCAATATTAATAGTTGCGATTTTAGTAGTGATATGTACACATATGTGCAGGACGGAGATAAAGAATTAAAAACTTTTAATATTGCACACGATCAAAAATATAAGATCCCGTTTATTAAAGAAGCCATGTCTGCCGCAGGTGGCGCTTTACATTTATTTGCAAGCCCCTGGAGCCCGCCTGCATTTATGAAAGATAATAACGATATGCTTCATGGCGGAAAACTGAAACCTGAGTTTTATAATAGTTGGGCTTTATATTATACCCGTTTCATAAAAGAGTATGAAAAAACAGGTGTGCCGGTTTGGGGTATCAGTATTCAAAACGAACCGATGGCCACACAAAAATGGGAGAGTTGTATTTATTCGGCAGAAGAAGAAAGGGATTTCTTAAAGAACCACCTGGGGCCGGTAATGGAAAAAGAAGGATTGAAAGATAAAAAAATAATTGTGTGGGATCATAACCGGGATTTGATATATCAAAGGGCAGAAACTTATTTCAATGATCCAGATGCCAGCAAATTTATATGGGGCATAGGTTTTCATTGGTACGAAGACTGGAGTGGCGGTACCCCGATGTATGAAAATATAAAGAGGGTACATGAAGCATATCCTGATAAGAATATTTTCTTTACAGAAGGTTGCGCAGAAAGCTTTAACCCAGCCCGATATCATGCCTGGGCTTTAGGTGAAGAGTATGGCCGCTCTATGATCAACGATTTTAATAATGGCATGGTGGGCTTTACTGACTGGAACATTTTATTAGACGAAACCGGTGGCCCTAACCATGTGCAGAATTTTTGTTTTGCACCCATTCATGGCGATACCAAAACAGGTAAACTCATTTATACGAATACCTATTATTATATTGGCCACTTTAGTAAATTTATAAAACCCGGTGCAAAAAGAATAATAGCTTCATCAAGCCGAAGCCAGTTACTTACCACTGCTTTTAAAAATGAAGATGGCAAATTGGTTGTAATTGTTATGAACGATAGTGGTATTAAAACAGATTATGCTTTATGGATTCATGGCCAGGCTGCTAAAACAACTGCATTGCCACATTCTATCACCACGTTAATTCTGTAAATAATTTAGCATGAGGAAGCTACTGGAACTTATTTTTCTAACTATGCCATTTTTGATGGGATGCAGTAAAAGCGGTGGTGAGGGCACGGGAACACCCGATCCGCAACCTCCATCATTAATGCTCAGTAGTGTGCAGGTGAACCAGGTAATGGCCAATGCTTCTGCAACCAATTATAACATAGATCCTGCTGCTACCATCAAATTAAAATTTAATAATAAAGTAAGCCGGGCTACCGTAGTTACAGCTATTGCAATTCGTGAAAATGGCGCCGCTGCAGTGCCTGCCAATATTGGCTATGAGAACAACGACAGTACCGTAACTGTATCTGGTACTGCAGCCTTAAAATATCTTACAAAATATACACTTTCTGTAAGTACTTCTTTACAATCAATAGAAGGTAAAAACCTGGTAAGCCCATCTGAATACCGGTTTAATACCAAAATAGATTCATCCAGAAAATTTCCATTGATCAGCGATGATGCATTACTCACCAAAGTTCAACAACAAACCTTTACTTACTTTTGGGATTTTGCCCACCCGGTAAGTGGCCTCGCCAGGGAACGAAATAATTCAGGTGATGTAGTTACAACCGGTGGTTCAGGCTTTGGCATGATGGCCATCCCGGTTGCTATAAACAGGAATTTTATCAGTCGGGCAGAAGGCCTTGCCAGGATGCAAAAGATTGTTGGCTTTTTAAAAAACACAGCCGTAAAAGTAAAAGGTGCATTTCCTCATTGGCTTAACGGTGCTACCGGCGCTATTGTTCCCTTTAGTTCATTAGATGATGGCGCCGATTTGGTGGAAACCTCTTTTTTAATGATGGGTTTACTTACAGCAAGGCAATATTTTGATGATGCAAGTTCTGCTGAAACCACGCTGCGGAATGATATTAATACAATTTATCAAAATGTAGATTGGGATTGGTTCAGGCAGGGCGGCCAGCAAGTATTATACTGGCATTACAGCAATAATAATGGATGGGGCATGAACCTTCCTGTTAAAGGATGGAATGAAAGCCTCGTTACCTATATATTAGCAGCTTCATCGCCCACGCATAGCATCCCCGCATCGGTTTACCAAACTGGATGGAAATCTGGGAGCCAGTATTTGAATGGCAATAATTATTTCGGGTATAATTTGCCACTTGGGCCTCCACAAGGCGGGCCGTTGTTCTTTTCACATTATTCCTTTATGGGGATTAACCCCACGGGGCTTTCTGAAGCCGGCATAAATTATGCAGTGCAAACAAAAAACCATACACTCATTAATTATCAATATTGCCGTACCAATCCGAATCATTTTTATGGTTATAGCGATTCAGTGTGGGGGCTTACCGCCAGTGATATTGAGAACGGTTATACGGCCAGTTCACCCACAAATGATGTAAGTGTAATTGCACCTACAGCATCAATTTCTTCTATGCCATATACGCCAAATGAATCAATGGCGGCTTTAAAATTTTATTATTATGTGTTGGGAGATAAAATGTGGAACCAATATGGATTTACGGATGCATTCTCTTTACAAAATATATGGTTTGCAAATTCCACGTTGGCCATTGACCAGGGGCCCATCATTGTGATGATAGAAAATTACCGCAGTGGATTATTATGGAATTTATTTACCAGTTGCCCGGAAATTGTATCGGGTATGCAACAATTAGGTTTTACGGCTCCTTATTTATAAAAAATCGAATAAATGATGCTTAAAAAAATTGCACTAGTATTTTTCCTTTTTATCAGTATCAATGGATATACACAAAAAACAGCAAGCACTGTTTTTGACCCGGTAAGCAGGCCAAAGAATTTATCTGACTCGGCTTTGCTGGATTTGGTACAAAAACAAACTTTTCGGTATTTCTGGGATTTTGCACACCCTGTAAGCGGACTGGCAAGGGAAAGAAGCAATGAAAATTTTGGCTATGGCCATGAAACAGTAACCCTGGGTGGCAGTGGCTTTGGTGTTATGAGCGTAATTGTGGCCACAGAAAGAAAATGGATTGGTAGGGATACGGCAGTAAAATTTTTATTAAAAATGGTAAGCTTTTTATTAAAAGCCGATTCTTATCATGGTGCATTTCCTCATTGGCTCAACGGAACCACCGGCAAAACAATTCCCTTTAGCAGGAAAGATGATGGCGCCGACCTGGTAGAAACATCACTTTTTTTCCAGGGATTATTGTGTGCAAGGCAATATTTTAATGGCGACAATCAAACAGAAAAAGCATTGCGTGGCAGAATTAACTGGCTTTGGAATGATGTAGAATGGAATTGGTTTACCAAATCTGGCCAGGATGTTTTATACTGGCATTGGAGCCCAAACAATGGGTGGGCAATGGACTTCCCGGTACGGGGATTTAATGAATGTTTGATCATGTATGTACTGGCAGCCAGCCAGCCTGGGAAATATGCAGTGCCCGCATCAGTGTATCATAAAGGCTGGGCAGAAAGTAATTTCTTTATTAATAAAAGAAAATTTTATGGTTATACTTTGCCATTGGGTTTTGATTATGGTGGGCCATTATTTTTTTCGCAATATTCCTTTTTAGGATTAGATCCCCGTGGGTTAAGCGATCGTTATGCCGATTATTGGGAGCAAAACCAAAACCATACGCTCATTAACCGGGCCTATTGTATAGATAATCCCAAAGATTTTAAAGGCTATGGGCCAGGTTGCTGGGGCCTTACAGCGAGTGATACCTGGAATGGATATACTGCTCATTCTCCTACAAACGATAATGGTACCATTACACCTACGGCTGCACTGTCAGCCTTTCCATATACCCCGGAATACAGTATGCAGGCACTAAAACATTTTTATTACGACCTGGGCGATAAGTTATGGTCGCAATACGGTTTTTATGATGCTTTCAATCAAACAAAAAATTGGATTGCTCATTCACATCTTGCCATAGACCAGGGACCCATTATTGTAATGATTGAAAATTATCGCTCAGGCTTATTGTGGAAATTATTTATGAGCTGCCCCGAAGTACAGGGAGGATTAAAAAAATTAGATTTTAAAAGCCCTTATTTTCTAAATAAAATGCATGAATAAGATGTGGCCTTATATCATATTGGTAGTTTTTGTTTGCATTGCATCATTCAAAGTATGTGCACAGGATTATACTGCCTATAAGAAAGAAAGTTTTATAAAGGATGGGGATACTTTACCTTACCGGTTACTCATGCCTTTACATTATGTACCCGGGGTAGCCTATCCCGTTATCTTTTTTTTGCATGGCGCAGGTGAGCGGGGCATTGATAATAACAAACAGTTAGTGCATGGCGGTAAATTATTTTTAAAAGATTCTGTTCGGTCCCAATTCCCTGCAATCATTGTATTTCCGCAATGCTCTGAAGATTCTTATTGGAGTAATGTTTTAATAAAAACAGATCCTGCAACCCAAAAAAGGACTTTTCATTTTTCAGTAAACGAACCACCTACTAAGGCCATGCAAATGTTGCTAGCCTTAATTGATAAAATTGAAAATGAATTTACCATTAAAAAAGAACAGGTATATGTAATGGGATTATCTATGGGCGGTATGGGCACTTTTGAACTGGTAAAAAGAAAACCAAATGTTTTTGCAGCAGCCGTAGCTATCTGTGGCGGTGCAAATCCTGCAACAGCCGCCGCATTAACGCATACAAATTGGTGGGTTTTTCATGGTGCAAAAGATGATGTGGTAACTCCTGATCATTCTATAGAAATGGTTGATGCTTTAAAAAAGGCGGGTGCCAACACAAAATTTACGCTTTACCCCAATGCAAACCACAATAGCTGGGATGCGGCATTTGCAGAACCCGGTTTATTAAACTGGTTATTTAATAATAAAAAAAATTCAAGATGAAATATGGTATCAGCTTCCTGTTGCTATTCTTTTTTATGGGTGCCATGCAAGCGCAAACTACGATGAAGATGATGAGTTACAACATCCGGCTTGATGTAGCCTCGGATAGTGAAAACCGATGGGATGCAAGAAAAGAAAAACTGGCAGCATTGGTAAATTATTATGAACCCGATTTTATGGGCGGACAGGAAGTACAGCATCATCAACTTACTTATTTACTCAGTGCATTGCATGGTTATGATTTTATTGGTGTGGGCAGGGATGATGGTAAAACAGGAGGCGAATATTCATGTATTTTTTATAAAAAAGATAAGTACAAATGCGTGAGCCAATCTACTTTTTGGCTATCACCAACACCCGATTCTGTTTCTTTTGGATGGAATGCAGCATGCAGGCGGGTTTGTACCTATGGTTTATTTAAAATAAATAAAACAAAGCAATACCTGTGGGTATTCAACACTCATTTTGATCATATTAGTGCGGAGGCAAGGTTGGAATCTGCAAAACTTATCATCAAGAAAATAACTGAACTGAATACAAAAAATTATCCTGTTATCATTTCAGGAGATTTTAATTCTAACCCCGGTGAAGCGCCTGCAAAATATATGATGGAGTATGTAAATAATAGCAGGGATATCAGTGAGATGGTATTTGGGCAACTGAATACTTTTAATGCTTTTCAATATTGTAAAGAGGCAGCGGGCAGTATTGATTATATATTTGTTTCTAAGGATCCACACATACATGTTGCCAAATTTGCAACCCTTACAGATTCTTATGATTTGAAATATCCTTCTGATCATTTTCCTATTTTAGCTACAATAAAAATCAACAAATGACTTTTAAATATTTATTCATCATCTTATTTTTTTTAAGTAGCAAGGCAGTGGCGCAGCAGGAGAGTTATTGCAACCCTGTGAACTTAGATTATGGTTATACCCCGTTTCCATCTTTTACCCAATGGGGCAGGCACCGGGCTACTGCAGACCCCGTAATTGTAAATTACAAAAGCGATTATTATTTATTTAGTACCAATCAATGGGGATATTGGTATAGTAGTGATATGTACCACTGGAATTTTGTGCCTAAGAAATTCTTGCGGCCATGGAATCATGTATTGGATGAATTATGCGCCCCGGCGGTAGGTATCATTGGAGATACGATGCTGGTGTTTGGATCTACCTACTCAAATAATTTTACATTGTGGATGAGTACGAACCCAAAAGCAAATGATTGGAAACCATTGGTTGACTCTTTTGAAATTGGGGGATGGGACCCTGCCTTTTTTACTGATGATGATGGCCGTTTATATATGTATAATGGCAGCAGCAACAGGTATCCCGTTTATGGTGTGGAACTCGATAGAAAGACTTTTAAACCAATCGGAACCCGCACACCCATGTATTTATTGCAGGATTGGCGATATGGTTGGCAACGCTTTGGAGAGTATATGGACAATACTTTTTTAGATCCGTTTATAGAAGGCGCCTGGATGACCAAACACAATAACAAATATTATTTTCAATATGGGGCGCCGGGTACCGAGTTTAGCGGATATGCAGATGGCGTAATAGTAGGAGACAAGCCATTATTTGAAACTGCCAATACAGAACCACAAAGCGATCCATTAAGTTTTAAAGCCGGTGGCTTCTCACGGGGAGCAGGCCATGGATCTACCTTCCAGGATAATTCCGGAAATTATTGGCACGTATCCACCTCAATAATTTGTGTAAAAAATACCTGGGAACGCAGGATGGGCATTTGGCCGGCAGGGTTTGATGAGGACGATGTGATGTGGTGCAATACTGCCTTTGGCGATTATCCCCACCGCTTACCCATTGCAACAAATGAAAAGAAAAGAAATTCTTATGAAGAGTCCGGGTTTATGGGTTGGTATTTATTAAATTATAAAAAGCCGGTAACCGTTTCCTCAACCCTTGGAAATTTTAATGCTAACCATGCGGTTGATGAAAATATTAAAACCTATTGGAGTGCAGCTTCTGCCAATGCAGGCGAATGGATACAATCTGACCTGGGAAATATTGCTACCATACATGCAATACAAATTAATTATGCTGACCAGGATGCTGAATTTTTAGGTAAACAAACAAATATATATCACCAATATAAATTATTCTATTCTGTTGATGGAAAAAAATGGGAGATTCTGGCAGATAAAAGCAAGAATAAAAAAGATGTTCCGCACGATTATATTGAACTTGCAAAACCTGTACAGGCTAAGTATATCAAGCTTGTAAACCTGCACATGCCTACGGGTAAATTTGCCATTAGCGGTTTACGGGTATTTGGAAATGGCAATGGAGATAAACCTGCCACAACCAAAAATTTAATTGTATTAAGAACAGAAAAAGACAAGCGGAGCGCCTATATAAAATGGGCTCCGGTAGATAATGCCTTTGCTTATAACCTGTATTACGGTACGGCTCCCGATAAAATGTACAATTGTATTATGATCCACGATTTTAATGAGTATTGGTTCAAGGCAATGGACAGTAAAAAGAAATATTATTTTACCCTGGAATCAGTAAACGAGAACGGGGTGAGTGAGAAATGTAAAATCATAGAAGCAGAATAAAATGAAGATCAAAAATATATTGTTATTATTTTTTATTGCTTGTTTTCATTTTTTGCAAGCACAGCAACAAGCTCCATTCTGGAACGAAATACTGAATTTTAAAAAAGGGGATAGTATTGATTTTCCAAAGCCAAATCAAATTTTATTTGTGGGTAGCTCTTCCTTTACCAGTTGGACGGATGTGCAAGATTATTTTCCACACTATCCCATCATCAACCGTGGGTTTGGTGGTTCATCACTTCCCGATTTAATTCGGTATGCCTCCGAAATCATTTTGCCTTACCATCCTAAACAAATTGTTATTTACTGTGGTGAAAATGATTTTGCCATTGATGGAAATCTTAGTCCACAAACTGTTGCTGACCGATTTTTTACATTATTTTCTATCATTCGGAAGAAGTATAAAAAAATCCCGGTTGTATATGTATCTATGAAACCAAGCCCTTCCAGGCAGCAGTTAATGCCTAAATTTGATGCTGCTAATAATTTAATAAAAGTATTTTTAAAGAAAAATAAAAAAACAGCATTCATAGATGTATATCACGCCATGCTCAATAAAGACGGGGCTTTGCGGAATGATATTTTTTTGAAGGACAATCTTCACATGAACCCTGCGGGGTATAAAATTTGGCAAAAATTAATACAACCCTTTTTAAAAAAATAATTAGAAAAGCCACACGCATTAAAATGTAAAATATGAAAAAGACTTCTTGGTTAATTCCCTGCTTCCTGGTTTTATTTTCAGTGAGTTCCTTTGCTCAGCAAAATGATAAAGGAAAAATGAACCTGTTCATTAATAATTTAATGAACAAGATGACGCTCGATGAAAAAATAGGCCAGCTTAATTTACCGGGTTCAGGCGATATTGTTACGGGCCAGGCAAAAAGTTCAGACATCGGAAAAAAAATAAAAGATGGCCAGGTTGGTGGCTTGTTTAATATTAAAGGAGTAGAAAAAATAAAGGAAGTGCAAAGAGTTGCCGTGGAAGAATCAAGGCTAAAAATCCCTTTACTCTTTGGAATGGATGTGATACATGGTTATGAAACCACTTTCCCCATTCCCCTGGCATTAAGTTGTGTGTGGGATATGAATATGATACAGCAAACTGCTCGTATTGCAGCCATAGAAGCAAGTGCCAGTGGCATTAACTGGACCTTTAGCCCGATGGTTGATATTTGCCGTGATCCCCGCTGGGGACGCATTTCAGAGGGGAGTGGAGAAGATGCTTACCTCGGCTCGCAAATTGCAGCGGCCATGGTTAAAGGCTACCAGGGCGATTATTCTTTAAACAGCAATATCCTGGCATGTGTAAAACATTTTGCATTATATGGCGCCGCAGAAGCAGGAAGGGATTACAATACAACCGACATGAGCAGGGTAAGAATGTACAATGATTATTTTCCTCCCTATAAAGCTGCAGTAGATGCAGGGGTTGGAAGTGTAATGGCATCTTTTAATGAAGTAGATGGCATTCCTGCAACAGGAAATAAATTTCTGATGACCGATGTTTTGCGTAAGCAATGGGGTTTCAAAGGCTTTGTAGTAACAGATTATACCGGTATCAACGAAATGATAGATCATGGTATGGGCAACTTGCAACAGGTTTCTGCTTTAGCGCTCAATGCTGGCATTGATATGGACATGGTGGGAGAAGGGTTTCTCACTACATTAAAAAAATCATTGCAACAAGGTAAGATTACGGTTGCACAAATAAACAATGCATGCCGTTTGATATTGGAAGCAAAATATAAACTGGGTTTATTTGATAACCCTTATAAATATTGTGATGTAGAAAGAAGTAAAACCGATGTTTACACAAATGCCCACAGAAAATTTGCACGTGATGTGGCAGCAGAAAGTTTTGTTTTATTAAAAAATAAAGACGGGGTGCTTCCTCTAAAAAAATCCGGTAAGATTGCATTGATAGGCCCATTAGCCAATACAAAAGAAAATATGGCAGGAACCTGGAGTGTAGCAACCATTCTTAAAAATTGCATCAGTGTAAAAGAAGGTTTAGAAGATGCGATAGGTAACCGGGCACAAATATTATATGCTAAAGGTTCCAATATAGCAGCAGATAGCAACCTGGAAAAAAGAGGAACATTGTTTGGCCGTGAGATAAACCGGGATAACCGTTCTGAAAAAGAAATGATAGACGAAGCCCTTTCAGTAGCCAGCCAAAGTGATGTGATAATTGCAGCCTTGGGCGAAGCTTCAGAAATGAGTGGTGAAAGCAGCAGTCGTTCGCATATTGATATACCACATACACAAAGAAAATTATTAGAGGCGCTTGTAAAAACCGGGAAACCGGTTGTGCTGGTATTATTTACCGGAAGGCCATTAACATTGCCCTGGGAAGATAAAAATGTGCCGGCTATATTAAATGTATGGTTTGGCGGAAGTGAAACCGGGTATGCCATTGCCGATGTTTTATTTGGTGATGTAAACCCGTCTGGAAAATTGGGTACCACTTTTCCGCAAAATATTGGGCAGGTACCACTTTATTATAATCATAAAAATACGGGCAGGCCGCTGGGTGATGGAAAATGGTTCGAAAAATTCAGGAGTAATTATTTAGATGTTAGCAACGATCCACTTTATCCTTTTGGATATGGGTTAAGCTATAGCAATTTTGAATACAGTGATGTTTCGGTGAGTTCAAAAAAATTAAAAGGAAACCAAACATTAACCGCCACAGTAACCGTTACCAATACCAGTAAAGTTGTTGGAAAAGAAGTAGTACAACTATATATTAGGGATATGGTGGGGAGTATTACCCGCCCGGTAAAAGAATTAAAAGGGTTTAAAAAAATAACCATTAAAGCCGGTGAGTCTAAACAAGTAAGTTTTCAAATAAAACCTGCTGATCTTAAATTTTATAATTATAATTTAAAATTCGATTGGGAACCCGGTGATTTTAATATCATGATTGGCTCCAATTCCAGGGATGTAAAATCTGTAATGATCAATTGGGTAAAATAAACCCTGTCTAAAAAAGTATAGGATTAGAAATAAAAAGAATATTGTATTTTAATTTTTTTATTTATTAAATATGTATTTTAACCGGCAAATAAGTCTTGGGTGCAAGATTTAATTATTCATTCAGTTATCTTTAAATAATGGTGTTTAAGAAATATTTGCTTTTTATGGTCCTAGTTTTATTTATTATCACACAGGACTTATTAGCGCAACCCTGTAGCGGGCCTGGTAGAACGCCACAAACGGCAACCGTGGTGTGCGGTACCCTTGTTTTTAGCCAACCGGTGGTAACTTCCTGTACCGGGCCCAGTTTGCCTGCAGCAGGATGCACAGATTTATTGCCCTCTACAAATTCTATTTGGTACCGGTTTCATTGTTATCAATCAGGTACATTGGGGTTCCTGTTAACGCCCATTTTAACTTCTGATGATTATGATTGGGAAGTGCTGGATATTACCGGCCATGCCCCGCAAGATGCACTTATAACAAACCTGGCGATATCTGTAAATTTTAGCGGTATAAGCGGGCCTACGGGTTGTACGGCCGCAGGCTTACTTGATCTTCGCTGTGCAGGAGGCGCAAATGGAACGCAATTTAACAGGATGCCCGCCATTACGGTCGGGCATGATTATTTATTGGTTGTAAATAATTTTTCAAACACAGGCCAGGGCTATAATCTTTCATTTTCAGGCGGCACCGCTGTGCTCTCAGATAATCAATTACCCACCGTAACTGCCGTGGGGCCGGTGGGTTGTAATACTTCTCAAATTAAAGTTCAATTTTCAGAAGATATATTGTGTAGTAGCGTAACGCCAACGGGTTCAGAATTTGTGATCACCGATGGAACCAATATTTTTCCCTTTACAGGCTTTAGTTCTCAATGTTCGGGAGGCTTAAATGCCATTACTGAACTTACTTTTAATATGCAAAACCCTCTACCGCCCGGCAACTACAGCCTGGTTGTAAATACAGGTACGGATGGGAATACTTTATTGGATGTTTGTTTAACAGAATTAATCCCGGGTACAATGTACCCGATCACGATTACCGCACAGCCTGCACTGGCCATCGCAGGCATTACGCATGCCGGTTGTGCCCCTACAAAATTAAAAGTTGCATTAAATAAACCCGTGCTTTGCAATAGCATTACGCCTTCAGGCAGCGAGTTTACAATTACTCCCGGCAACCCGGCGATAGCATCTGTACAATCTAATTGTGGGGGTAGCAATACATTTACAGATACGATCGAAATACAATTACAAAACCCATTGCCTCATGGCAATTATCAATTGGTTGTAAATAATGGAAATGATGCCAATACCTTGTTAGATACTTGTACAATACCTTTACCTGCAGGATACAGCTTTCCCATTGCTATTTTGCAAACAACAGTTGCCCCGGCAATACAATCAATCAATTTTGATGAATGTAAACCTTTTCGGGTAATTATAAATTTTGATAAGCCCGTTGACTGTAACAGCATGACTGCAACAGGTTCAGAGTTTTCGGTTACTCCCGGATCTTTAACCATCAATACCATCCAAACAAATTGTGTGGCTGGGTTTACCAGCCAGGTAATTTTAAATCTTTCAGGGAACTTACCAGCCGGTAATTTTCATGTAAACATCCATGCAGGTACTGATGGAAATAGTATTTCTGATTCTTGTTTTGCATTTACGCCTGCTATGTCAACCTTTCCTTTTACAACTACGCAAGCACCGGTGCCTGTTTATGATTCTCTGCAATATGATAAATGCTCACCTTCTTCTATAAAAGTATATTACAGCAAGCCAGTATTATG